>LNFM01001425.1_pt1 | contig 54345 bp, 41 predicted proteins | sample 596031 | NCBI WGS metagenome assembly LNFM01 (sample SAMN04254537, study PRJNA301005) | activated carbon metagenome | isolation source: dual media filters at the Ann Arbor, Michigan drinking water treatment plant | place: USA: Ann Arbor
CGGCCAAACAAGCGTTTTGGAGAGTGTGGGTTGATTGATGGGTACGCTCAACGGCGCATTAAATTAATCAACGATTTCAAGGGTGAGTGGCGGAGGAGCCAGTCTGGGGCGAACTCGTCTCTGCGGTTTTCCCTGCTAACAGGGAAAACAACAGTGAATTTCTGCTGCCCTCGACTACTTTATGGCAGTATACGGATATTTGTTACAAATTTTCAATGTGTTAAACGGGATTTCCCTAGTGGGTAGAACAGGGAAATCTTCCGGTCGAACACGGCAGTTTCCGGTTCGAGCAGCGAACTGGATTCCGGCGAAAGCTTGGTGGCATGATCCAGCCGATGCGGATTATCAGCCCCGTTTGGTTGGCACGTCTCGCGCAGGAATCTGCAACGTTTCGCCGGAGTCATAGCATGACGATCGACCTTCCTCGGTGCTCTCGGCTCCGACAATGACTGTTTTGTCTCGGCGGAGACGGAGGCCGAATTCGGGTGGCCACACATCGCCAGTCCTTCAGCCGCCCGAGCATGATCTCATTCCTGTTGCGACGTTTGTAGTGACGCTTGTCGCAGATGATAGGCTTGCCGCGCGACTTCCGGCCCGGGATGCAGGGCTTTATCCCCTTGTCTTTCAACGCGTCTAAACCAGATCATCGACTGCGGAGAAGCCGCAGAAGCGGGACGCGGACACGAAGCTGGCGCAGAGCCGCCTGAGCGTGCTGGAACAGGCGAAGGAGCTTGGCAACGTGGCCGGAGCGTGCCGTTAGCGGGGCTGGACCGCACGAGCTTCTACGAATGGAAGCTGCGGTTCCAGACATAGGGCTTCGAGCGGCTGAAGGACCTGCCCCAGATCCATTGGTCAGGGCGGCGGCGACAGGTTACAATCTATCAGATTTGCCTCAAGCCTTGCTTTCAGGAAAGTCAGCTGCTCAAGCCTGTAGGCGTATAGATTCCCAGGTTGATCAAGCGACGTCAAGTCTGACTCTAAATCCAACAAATGCTTCTCTATCTCTAAGCGCTTTCCTTCCAAAACATTTGCGTCAGCCGCGGATTTCACTAAGTCGAGCATATCTCGGTACAATGCAAAAAATCCAATTATGTGCTTAGCCAAGCTTGCAGTGGCCTTTCCGGCCACGACAACTGGATCGCCCTCCCAAGCTTCACATAGATTCTGCAAGTTCTCAGCCGTTCTCATTTCGACAATATCCATCGCTTGAATATCTTCCGGAGCGACAGCAAGTTTCGCCAAGAGCAAGGTGGTTGACACTCCAAAGCCAATCAAAAACATCACACCGGCAATGACCGCGGTTGGGGTCACCACCACTCCGGCAATCATCAGGGCCACGCCGGTTCCAACACTGAGCGCGTCGATGATCAAGACGCGTTCAGCTTGTGTCCACTGTGCCGTTGTGGTCGCCAGCTGCGTGCGAACAGCAACTATCTGACTTCTAAGCGATGAGATCAGGGCTGGGCCTTCCACCTGCACCCAGGCATCAACAGAGCCAAGGTCCGCCTCAACGCGATCTATTTGAGCGAGCAGCGGTCTACAGTCTGCTGCAAAAATTGGAGTTGGAAGTACAAACGCAACAGGGCCAACAATAGCTGACCGACGCGTGATATCTTGCATATACCTTCCTAGGAATTTTGTCTTCACGGTTTGGACCTTTCGATTAGGAGTTTTGTCAATCTACGGCAGCGGGCGAATTCGGCTCCCTAGTATGTTTTCATTTGGCATGGATTCTGATCCTTTCGCTTGAGATCGGTTGTCTCCATGGTGGTACTGGAGTTCGTAGTACGCTCCAGCTATTGCGGATCGACTACTTCCGTGAATTCGTAGAGATCGGGAACTCGATCTTCCTTCGTCGCTGTTTCGATCCCGCTATCCGGTACCACGAACGCCGCCAAATCCACGACATGGGCGTAGCGGGGGCCCGTCTCGCCTCTGATATCGAGGTCGGAGCTGATTGGAATTTCAGCGGGCACCGGTTCCTTCGGATAGGTCGCTGGCCGGAAGCTTTCGATCTCTTCAAGCATGACCAAGGGCATCGGACCGGCCAGCCGCAGCTTCGACCGGCGAAGGCGGTGGACCCAAACGACCTCGCCATTCTTGTCGACCGGCCGTGGTGCCACGTCGAGATAATCTTCCGGTCCGTCATGCAATGCGACGGGCCTGCGCAGAATACGACCCTCTGAATCTTTTGCTTGGCCGAACAAGGTTGCGCGAAGCGCCGGAAAACGCACCTCTTCGCCTTTTCGGTGCCCTGCGGCGCGACCGCGCAGGACGACCAGCAGATCGTCGTTAAGTGGCCGCACCGAAAGCGACCGATGCGGGAGCGGCTGTGCCCACTGCACCACGGGCGTCGAGCAGCGCATGGCCTTGTCGGCATGCGGCTGATAACGGACCAGGCCGAAACGGACGAACTCTTCGGCCGATCCGCCGGGGCGAAGGTCGACGTCGACATACCACTCCTCGCGACCTGCATCGAACCGGGGCTCGAACGTCGCCAGAGAGACGATCAGCGGCGGCAACTCGGTGCCGGCATCGGGGTCCACAACCGGCATGATCACGGACGGCTCCAGCTTGGGCCAGGCGTCCGGTCCGATCGCCCCGATCCCATCGATGTCCTGAGGCAGCAGGAAAAGCTGGCCTTCGTGGCCACCTGCGCGGACGGGGTCGCCGCCACGCCGCGAGACGAATGCCCCTCCCGGGCCAAGGTCACTGTCGCGAAAATCCTTCAGCTCAACGGCGCTTGGGCGGTCGGGGATCAGGGCGGTGCCTGGCTTGGGGGCAAGTTTCCGTCCCAGTGCCGGTGGCCAGAGCACAATGCCGACGCGCTCGTCCTCGCCCGATGAGAACCAGCCACGATCAAAGCGCAGCCGGATGCTCGAGCGCCGCTCGGCGCGATACTCGGTCGGCACCGCCGGGTCCGGGGTCCAGCGGAATACGGGAACCGGGGCTAGCGCCACGGGAGCGACCGGTGCGCGCGATGTCGGCAACGGTACCAGCGCTGGGTCGCTAAGGTGCTCCATATCTTCGGCAAAGAGGGGTGTCGAGGGCAGCATCATCGGCTTCGTCCACAAAACATTGGACCGAGGGGCGAAAGGGTCGGTCCGCCAGGCAACGCGGTCGATCGTCGCCATACGAGGCGCAGTTCGGGGGATGGCGTTGACCTTGATGCACATCACGCGGGCCTTGGTGTCGGGCATCACGTGGCGGTGCGTCACTCGCCCCCATCCCTTGCGCGGGTCCGGGGGGCACAGGAAATAGGGCAGCAGCGGGACCCGGTCGCTTTGGTCCGCAAGCACCCGCGGCAGGTCGTCGATCCGTAGAAGCAGGACCCTGCTGGACGGCATCGCAATGCGCCCGTCAGCGCCGACATTAAAGCCGAATACGGCCCTTGCTGTCCGAGGTTTCTGCAACTCTTCGGGGCCACCCGTAAGTCGTCTGGGCCAAGTGTCGCTTTGCAGCATCGCCGGGCTGCGGCCTCGATCCGGGTCGTCGAAAGTTTCCAAGGTCGGGTGAACCATCTCGGCCCAAATCTCGATGGCTCCAGTCACTTCCAGATCGACGCCCACATCCCCGCCAAGAACCAGGCCGGTTTCATTGGGTAAAGAGATAACATCTGGATTCGGGGCTTTCAGGTCTGGGGTGAGTGTCTTCGGTGCCGCTTTGGGTGGAAGGCGGCGCGCGAACAGGGGTCGCAAGCCGCCTTGTTCGGCGGGAGCAGCGGTGTCGGCAAACGGGTCGGCGGATAAGTCCGCGACGATCTTTGCCGCGGCCGGAACCCGGTTGACCGCATGGACTGCAGAAAGCGTCGTCACTGCGGAAAGTTCCGGGACTGGGGCTTCGGCCAGACGGGCTGAAAGCGCCGCGCCCAGGGCTTTCAGCACGCGGTTCGGGGGGGCAGCGCTGCCGCCGGGCGCGACAAACTGCGTGTCGCAAGCGCCATTGGCACTGACGCAATGCGAGCGGAACTCGGTCAGGAAGGTGGACAGCTTGTGGTCAGCAAGACCCTCGCAGATCGAGTCTTCTGTGCAGTCGAACCCCGGCTGGCATTTCTGGGCCAGAACCACTGCCATGCGCTGGACCACCGCAAAGTTGCGCGCCAAGTTCTCTCCTGTTGGCACGCACCAAAGATCGACCTCCCATTCCTCACCCAGCTTGATTCCCAGACGGATCGACAGGGCCTTTCCGCCACTGCCGTGCCGCGCGTTGGTCGGGTGTTTTGGGGCAAGCCGGGTGATATACCGCGCGATGTCCTTCTTGGCTTCCGTGGTTGTGGGGGAGAGGCCGGCAGGGGTCGTCGAACGGATAGGTTCAACGCTCAGCAGCACCGGACAGGGTGCGAAGGGAACGCTGGAACGTGGCGGCAAGGGATAGGTTTCAACTTGGAGGTAGGGCTGGTTTGGGCCCGGGCGTCGCAGTCCGATGGCAAGGCTGGTCGCCATCGGATCGGGAAAGTAGCTGCTTTGCGGTCCGCCTGCGGCGGCCGAGCTCCAGACAGGGTCGCCGGGCGCATCTTCGCCTGCCACTTCGCCACCCGGGGCCGGGTCGAACTCGATACGGCGGTCAAGGAGGAAGCGCCGACCGTTCAGGCCGGTTTGGTGACGGCTGAGCGTGACCGGAAAGCCCTGGCCCTCAGGCCGGTGGCGAGCGTCGATATAGGCCCCTGGAACCTTCGCGCTGGCGGTAATGTGGTCGAACTGGCCGTGCCGAGCGGCCTCGTCCTGGGTCAGGGTAGGGACGAGGATCAGCCGTTGGCAAAGCGCGGGCGTAATGCGGGAGGCCAGTTTTGCACCCGGCTTTCCCTTCGTCGGCGACTGATGGCTGCGGATTACCATTTCCCGCGCCGATTCAGGTGCCATGGGTCCGCGCCTTGCGCGAACCTGGCCTTCGGTGATCAGCACGACCGGAGCGGCGATCCGGTCGTGGCGCAGGGCCCGGACATAAGGCCGGACGACGGCGCTTGTTCCTTTCCACGCGCCTGTTGCCGTCGCCACGGCACTGGCAAGCGGCGGCAGGCCGATCGGCGGGTAATAGTACCGTCCGCGAACCGGGTCATGGCAGCAGGCGTTCGTTTCCACCGGCATCTCTTTGGCCCGCAGCGACGCTCCGCCGGAATAGACTGGCAGCATCGCCATGCGGTAAGGTTGGCCATACCGCAGGCTGAACGGCCGGTCGGTGCCTTTGGTCGGCAGGGACAGCGTACGGCCGAAGCAGAGCGCATCCTCGGACAAGTCGCGCAGCTTGCCGGTTGACGAACAATCCACGCCCATCGGGCTGCCATCCCACGTCACAAAGGCTTCCTCGAGCACAGCCTCGCGCCCTTTCCCACTTGAAAGCGAAGGAACAATGCGGGCAGCGTGGGTGACGTGCGCGGCGTCCACGGTGGCACGGAACTGGCCATCCGCACCGTAAAGCTTGGCAAGCACTCTTTCAACGAGCGCGCCCCCTTCCCGATCGCCGGAAGACCCGAATGCCACGTTGCGCATCATGAGCGGAGACCACTTCGTCGTCCAAGCCTTGTCAGGCTGCCCGACCATCAACCGAAAGCCCACCGTCAGGTCGTCGGCATCGAGAACCACGTCACCGCCCGGGGCGTCCTTGACCTTCTTAATCTTCGCCGCCAGCCGCTCGATCTGGTCGCGCTGCACATCGCGCTGCAGAAGCGTAAGGCCGCCGGTCTGTTGTGTGCCGACACGCGCACTTTCGGTTTCACGCAGCTTGGCCTGTAGCTCTCCCGTCGTCTCTCCGTCGGCGGCGAGTGCATCGGCTTCCTTCCGGCGCTCCTCGGCCTCGACTGCTGCGCGGATGTCGAGGGTGGTTAGGTCGAACCGCTGCCCACCCACCGCGTCGCCCCAGCCTTCGCCCATAATGACCACTGCATCACGCTGGCGCAGACTACCAAGGTCGACCGCACAGCCACTTGTATACGCTACCGCTTCGGCCATCGGTGCGGGCCAGAAATGCCACCTGTCGTCGCACTTTTGCAGCTTGCAGAGTGTCCAGAAAGTCGGCCGACATTGACTGTCGCCCTTCAGTGTCGCCGAAAGAAAGAGAAATCGCGCCTGACCGTCGGCAGCAGCGCTTCCCGCAAGGTTGGACCATTCGATTTCAAGATCAAAGGCGAGCAGGAAGGCTCGTGCGAGGCTGGGGGTCGACTGAATCGTAAAGAAGGTCTGGACGGCCAGCGATCCCGAGATATCTTCGGCAGTTTCCGGTGATGGCCAGTTCTGGTTTCTCGACGTCGCCTCTTCCTTTGTTTCATACTGCGGCCAGGTCGCGAAGCTTGCGACTTTGCCCGCACCGTCTATCTCTGTTTCACAGCGTTCCTGGCTGCCGGTAACGGGAGGGCAGACCCTGGCTTGTCCTCTTGGCGCAGATCTTGACAGCTGGTCGCAGGTCGTGGCATTCAGCCGGGCTTTGGCGGTACTGTACTGGATCCATGCCAATCTCCGGGCGTCCTGAGCCTCTGCGGAAGCCGCCATGAGCCGCTTCAAGCGATCCGCCTTTAGCTCTTCTTGGTAGGTCTTCTCAGGAGGCGGAGTTTCAGCGTTCCTTCCCGACTGAAATCCACCATTCGGTCTTTCAAAGTTATCCTGTGCGACGAGGCCGTAGCTTGCGCTCAGCCGTTTGAGCACGGCATGCGCCCGCACGGATTCGATTGCCAAAGCCAAGTCCGACTGCGGAACGGCCACAACGCTTTCCAAGTTGCCCGGCTGGTCGCTTGGATCTCTCTTGAGTTGACCCTCGTCCCCGATATTTGTTTCGTCGATCGTGGACACCGCGGCAGCGAAGGGGTTCGCGACACCGTCATGACCGATCCCGGTCTTGGACACGCCGACCCCGCCGGTCGCAGTGAGCGCAGAGCCCAACGTCTTCCAAGGCGTTTTCTCGATGTTGTCTTTGTCCAGCCGTTCGCTGGCCAGCTGAATCGAGGAACTCCACAGGTGCGACAATGTGGTGGCGGTGCCGGGGGTGAAGGCATCCTTGGCGCGACCGGCCTCGACCAAGACTGCCTTGCCGAACGAGCAGCTGTCAGGTCGAGGGATTGGCGCGCTCAGGTCATGGCCCTTTTCAAGCAGTCGCGAATGTACGTCGAACTGCCAGTCGACGGTGTCGCCTCGCAGCTTGCTCGCGAATTCCGCAGGCCAGTTTGACAGCAGGATGCCCCCGGAACCGCCCGGATCCAGATGCACCAGCACCGTCAGGCGCAGCTTATCGCCGGTTGATCCGGCAGGAACCACGCGGAAACCCGGGGTCACAAAGGGAACCTCGTCGTTCTGCGAAATGTTCAGGGTTTTGGGGTTGCTCATGCGAAACAATCCTCCGGCAAAATGACGTTGGCAGAGAAGTATTGCCGGTACTTCACCCAGTTTTCGGCCTGACATACGGTTGTGGTCTTGATGTGTGGTTCCGCGTCGGTCCTTGCACGGCGCCCTTCGTCCGTCTTGGGCACAGGACCAGGGACGAGATCCGCAAACCGAAGGAGCCCACCCTCAAGCTTGCCACGCACGTCTCCGTTGCCGCCGCTTCCCGAGTACCCCTTGTTCTCTTTCTTGACGATTCGGACCGAGAACTCGAAATCCTTGATTCCGATCGAGAAGCTATAGGTGAAGACCGCTTCGCCGGTCATATTGCCATCGACCTGGCCCAGACGGACGTGGAGCGAGGCGCCGAAGGTGAAGATCCAGATCTTTGCTTCCCCGCCGACATAGAAGGTGGCGCTGATTTCCGTGATGCGCTTGCCGACGCTGTTCTTGAAGACCCGAATGTAGCAGCCCGCCATAAGCCGCCCGGTGCCGGTCAGCGGCCCGAAGGCAAAGGCTGCCGCGCCGCCGAACTCCAAGGACATCTCGAACCCGATGATCCCCTTCGAATTCGCTTCTATGGCAAAGAACCCCGACCCTCCCCAGGGCAGGTAGGAAATCGTGAACGGGCTGTCGCGCCGCGACAGCGAGGCCCGGAACCGGGCGTCACCGTCCTCGAAGGGCAGGACTACCGCAGCGTTCAGCGAGACGTTGAAGAACGACATCGCCCCCAGAGAGAAGACGCCCACATTCAACTTGTAGCCGGCTTCGATCCCGAGTGGCGCCAGGGTTGGCGTCAGATAGGGACCCGATCCGGGCTGGGGCGACAGGATTGCTTGCAGCTTTTCGATGAAGGACAGCAGAGGGCCGACCTTGTGGCCGATGTAGTCCAGTTCGAAACGAGAGTCCCGTCCGCTTTCGGCGGTGAACCGCGCACCTCCAAACCGAAGGGTGAGGCCGTCGAATGCGTCGCCCACCAGCTTGATCTCGAAGGGGCCGAGTGTGCCTTCCGCCGCAAAGGTGACCGGATCTCCACCCAGCGGGAGGAGGTTGATCTTGGTGACCGAGTTCAGCTCCAGCCGCGCGTTGTTGATCGGCCGAAAGACACCGAGGGTCGCTTCCTTGACATTGTCGGTCAGCGTAATGCCGAAGCCGAAGCGCAGTTCCTGCTCTACCGGCACCAGGGACTTCAACTGGGCCTCGACCTGGTCGCGAATGGCAGTCAGGTCGAGAAGTTGCAGGATGTCGCCCTTGATCAAGTCCTGCAACAGGCTGCCGATCTGTTCGATCAGTTGCTGCGGTGTCGAGGTTGCGCTGCCCCATTCGCTGACAAAGGCGCGCAGGAAGGCGATTTCGGCCTCGGGGGTGGCCGTGGCCGGCGTGGTCGATAGCGCTGCTAGCGCCTTAGCATCGTAGAACAGCCGGTCGTCTCTATTAGCCTCGACGGCATCTTTGGCATCTTGGTCCACTATGACGACCGCTTTCCTCACATCGTCGGCGGGCACATAGAGTTTCTGCATAACGTATTGAAGTTTTTCTGTATTCACCTGCTTGGCAAGGGCTTCCCTTCCGTCCAGTGCCGATCGGTAGAGGTCGGGAATGGTCTTGCCTCCAATCGATTCATTCAACACCGATTGGACAGCGCCACGAACAGCTTCCCAGGCCCTGACTGTTGCGCGCCGTAGAGCTCGGCGGCCCAGGGCTGCCACTTTATCCAGTTCGGTTCGGACCAACTCATCGATCTCTGCAAGTTGTGCGAGGGTGGTGACACCTGGGCCGAACTCGGGCTTGAGGAAGCGCAACACTGGAAAGTTGTTGCCAGCACCAGCCGCCCAATCCCGCAAATCAGCAAATGTGGGGGCGACAGCGGCGCCATCGAAATCAGGGCTGACTGCTTTCTGCGCACTGTCAGCCAATAGGACGAACTTGCTGTCTCTTGCCAGCAATCCATCAAGGCCACTGGCAAAGTCCGCAATAGATTGAAGATTCTCGCGAAGGACGGAAATCGTGACATAAGGTGCAATCGCGTCTTGGTAGATTTCAAGCAGCGGGGCCATGCCATCTTGAAGCTGACTGGCGGCTGTCCGTGCCGTCTTCAGCAATTGCCCGATTAGCAGAATAGCACGAGAAGCAATTTGCTTCTCGGTCGTCCTTACCCAATCGATCTGCGTTTCTGCCCAATCCCGAACCGCGTCAACCGCTGCCCCTGTCGCAGTGGCACCAAAGATCGTGACCACTACTGTCTGAGCCGTTAGTCCTACGCCCGCAAGCTGTACCGCAGGATTATTGACCAGGCTCTCCAGCGAGGCGACAATCTTCTCGCCCTGGCCCTTCAACTCCCCGAGGACTACCTTGCGGCGGCGCACGAGCTCGCGCAGATCGCTGTCGATGGCGCGGAACTCCGACAAGGATTCTCTGTCCGGGCACGAATCGAAGTTCTTGGCCGTGAAACTGGCCAACCGCCGATCAAGGTCGCGGGCCTCAAGGCTGTCGTTCACCAGCGTTTTGGCCATGGCGAAAGAAGCATCCGAAATGCCTCTTAGGTCTTTCTCTACATCACGTGCCGCCTTGATCAGGTCGCGCGCCTTCGTTGCGGCATCCGCTGGCAGATCAGTCGACTGTGTCATGGCTTGGGCTGCCACATCGATCTTAGGGACGACTGTTTGCTGGACCGACTTCAAGGCTTCCTTCGACAACAGATGAAGTTGCAAGGCCATGGTCGGAATGGACAAAGACACCGGACCGTCATCCGTCACGTCGTCAACGGTAACCGTGTCTTCGATCCGTTTCGTCGCCACGGCTCCGGGTACGACGGCCCAGTCACCAAGCCTCACAATCGGTATCACTGCGCCCAAAGGCTTGAGGACGGTTGCGCAAATGGTGTCGAGGTTGATACCCAAAGGCCCGGTGAAGACCTCAAGCAACTTGACTGCAGAGTTTGCCGAACCTGCGACATTGCGCGCGTCAATCTGCTCTTTAAGGACTTCCACCGCCTCAATCGCATCGGCGAGGACGACAAGTTCGTCCCAGAACCGCTCGACGACCCATTGCGTTGCGTCGGCAGTCAACGCAGCCGCGATCCCGGCAAGTTCGTCGGCGAACCTATCAAGAACCGCATTACCGACCTTGCGTACTTCCGCCTGTGCCCGATCGACCTTGGCCTTGCTGTACCTTGCAAGAAATGCCGCGACGGTATCGCTCTCGCTTGGCTTCGTTCCACCAAGGTCCGTCAACCCAACAGACAGCGCAGTCTTGGCGAAGAGTCCCCTGAACGTTTCATCAATGGATTGATTGGTTCCAACATGTTTCTTGAGCTGATCGATGAGGCCGGTCACCGCAGCTTTCGCCAGCGCGCGCAGGTCTTTATTTGACCACTCAAGCGCTTTGAACGCTTCATTGAGTTGGTTTATTTCAGCATCCTTCAGTCCTATCGTCAACCCATTGCCAAAGGGCGTGAAGGTGACGGTTGGGATATTGGGAACCAACAGTTCAACGATTTTATCAACTTTCGCTTTGTAAAAAGCATCTACCTTTTGTTCAACCTGTCCGATCAGCCCTTCAACCAGCCCTTCCTCGAACTCTTTCAGAAAGCCGATCGCCGTTTCGATCCGGCCGCGGAAGGCAGCGTGGAAGCGTTCGACGGGGTTGGCGGCGGTGCGACGCAGGGCGTCAACGAACCTGCGCCCGGCCTCGTGCACGGCGCCCAGGGACAGGCTGAAAGCCAGCGGATCGGTCATCTCTGCCGCCCGCCGCAAGGCCCCGTCCAGCGCGGCCAGTCCCGCGTCCAGGTCGGGGTAGACTTCCTTCAGCGTGATCGGGGAGAGTTTGTCACTGGCGCCGACCTGGCCCAGGGCCGCTTGTTGCTCTTGGGTGACCTTCGCTTCGACCTTCCGCCAGGCATCGGCGACTTCGCCGACGATCCGCGACAGAGGCAGGACCACTTCGGTCCGCAGCGTCTCGACAAGCTGGTCCAGGTTGACCGCGTCGGCGCCATAGCGATAGAATTCGTTGATTTGCGGCAAAGCCCCAGCGACAGATGACCCCAGGCCAGATGCCTCGACGAACTCGATGATGTCGGCGAACGTGATCAGCCCAAGCAGCTTGGCCTCGCCCAAGGCTTCCTGTGCCCGCGCCCGCACCTCCTCGGGGTCAGCGATGACCGCCGGTGCCGAACCCGTCGTTGCTTCCGAAGTGACCGGAGCGGGATTGGTTTTCACGTCGAACTTTTTCGATGCCATCGGCCAATGGGTGACACCGGCAAGGTCGGCCGTGCCGTCCACCGGCTTTTCGGCATCCTTCTGCACGTGCTTGTGCGTGACGACCCCGCGGGCCCGGCTCAGGCCCACCGGAAAATCTGCCACGCGCATCAGCCCGCCAAGTCGGTCCCCTTTCTGCCCGGTATCCTGCCTTTTCGCTTCGATCAGGTTGAGATAGACCTCCATCTCGTCCGTGCCGGCATCGGCGGTGACTTGAGGCAGGCCGTCACGCAGATATCTGCCATCGAAGCGCGCCATGACCGGGTCAAGCGTCGCCCCAAGCAGGCGTTCGGTTTGCGCCAGTCGCACCCAAGCGCGGTTGACCACAGGATAGAAGGGTGGCTGGTCCGCGCCATTCAGGATCGGTCCGAAGGTAAAGTCGGAATTGTCCAGCTTCATGCTCGGCTCAGCCGGATTAGATGGCGGACTCTCCTGCGGCGTCACCTGCTTCTGGCCGCATACGGTCAGGTGCCAGGCCACCGTCTCGATGCTGGCCGATCCGGACTCGCGCTCGTCGGCATAGCGAAGCTTCGTGCCGGGAAGGGCGATGGTCGACAGGAACTCGCTGCCGGTGTCAGTATACGTGGCTGCCGACTTCAGGTCGTTGTAGTAGGCTGCCAGTTCCTTCATGCCCATCTTGTCGTTGGCCAGCACATTGTCGACGAACAGAAGCGGCAGGTCGGTGCGTACACCGTCGATCAGCACCTGGAACCGGACATTGCCCAGGTCGCTGCGCACCGTCCGAGGCCAGAACGCAATGCCGGGAACGCTGCCCGGCAGATGCACGCGGCCGCCAGGACGCACGTCCACGTTTGTCGTCTGCCCTGTCGGGTAATCCGCAAACGGATCGACCAGATCGGGCGATTTCGTGGTGACGATCTTGACCGAGAGCGCCGGGAACATCCGCCCGCCAACCGGCTGACCGACCGCCGGGAAATCCTTGACCGGCTTGCCGACGCGCAGGAACAATCGCTGGTTCAGGTAGGCCCGGATGGGGCGCTTTCGGTCGGCTTCGTCGTGGAAGAAGGTCCGTTCGGTATGCTGGACAAGCGAGGCGCGGTGACCGAAGGGGAAAAGAAAACCCTTGTAGACGATCTCGGTCAGGATGTCGCGCCCAAGCACCGTCCATTGCTGCCACTTCTCGATGGACAGTGCGTCGAAGAGCGGGTCGCCTGTCAGATGCCGGGCCGCGGCGGGAGGCTCGAAGGTGGTGTCGTGGCGAAGGCTCCCCCCAAGCGAACTCAACCCCAGTTCCGACACTGCCAGGGGTTGGGGCTTGTAGAGAACGCTGCCCGGCTCCAGGTCTATGGGTAGGTCCTGAGCGTCCGGCTCGATCTGGCTGGTGCCCTCAAGTCCGCCGGTCAGAAGTCGGCGGGCAACGACCGGCAATCCCCAGGCCGATGATAACAGCACCAGTTCGTGCCGCGCGTAGGCGTCGATCGGAAAGCGGAGCCTTCGGTTGTCAGCCGTCTGCAGGCCAAGCCGATGACAGAGGTATTTGATCAGCGCAGGTACGCCTTTTCCGTCCGGTGGGTTCGACTGGTAGTCCAGCAGCGCCTTGCAGAACGCCTCGTCGTTCGGGGACACTCCCGCGTCCAACGGGGGATCAAGCAAACCTTGCAGGTCCGTCGGGCGGGCCGTGCCACTATTCGCTTCCTCGCGCCCGATGGTCCAAGGGGCCCAGGGACCGCGCAATGGGGCGGATGCGCCGGGCAGGCGGACCATGCGGTCGGCCCCACCCGGACCGGCGGCTTGCGCGCGGACCCCGCTCAACCTTTGCAGCCGCTGCCACATGAAGTCCGGTGCCAGGTCGGGCGAATACACGGCTCGCAGCCCCGGATCATCGCGACCGAGCATCAAATCCGCCGTCCAGAGTGGCACAGAAGGCCTGAAATTTTCCGGCGTCGGAAGGTCGAACACCCCCTCCGGTACATGGGGCGGGGTCAGAAAGGTGGCCTGCTGATGCGGCGATAGGATCAGCCGTGCGGGCAGTTCGATAGCGGTTTCGAACGGGCCGGGCGCCACGAGCGAGGCCTGTATGTCCGCCAGCCGCTCGGCCGAGGTCAGAAACTCGCCAGACCGGAAACCCAGGTGATCGAGCATCGCCCCGACCTGCTCGTTGATCAGACGGCGGCTGCCGCTGTCGATACGACCGGCATTGTCGGGGACAAAGACCCTCTCCGCCCGCGCGACGACGGAAAGCTCCATATCGGCAAAGCGGGTCAAGGCGTCCAGCGAGAACATGAAACGCTCGCGCGACAGGCCAGGACGGGCCACGTCCTGCGGATCGACGTCTGAAATGCCGTCAAGATCGGGGTCACGATCAAGTCCGGGCGCGTCAAGGCGCGCCGCCACCAGTCCGTCCCGGCACTTCAACCGGAACGCGAGGCGGGACGGACCTGAGATACGGCCTTCGGTTTTGCCCCTCGCCTCGCGGGGCGTCTTTAGCGCCTTCAAGAACTCCTTTTGCGCCCACATCGCGCGCGCTGCAAGATAGCGCTTCCGAGCGGGATCCGGCTCCAACCAGTCTGGAATGAGTCCGGGCTCAAGAGCCGGAAAGAAGAACTCAACCTCTCCCACATCCAACGAGTTTGGCGGCGGTGCAATCTTTACGAGGTGCCGTGGAGCACGCTGCGCATAACTCTCCAGCATGGCCTCGCGGTAGAAACTGCGAAATGCGGCATAGGTTGGCAGGGCGCTTTCGAAGAGGGCCTCGCGCGCAAGCCCCTCGGCCTGCGTTGTTGGCTCCGCTAGCGTTGTCGCTTGATATTGCAAGGCAGCCAACATGGCATTGAAGCCTTCGCTGACCTTCTGTTGTGCCTCCTCGCGCGCCAGTAGCCGGGCCACCGCCATCACATCCGGGTCCATCGCATAGGGGCCGATGTAGACCATTTGGTCCGGAGGGATGCGGTTCAATTTTTCAAATAATTTCAACCGCTTTTCGAGTTTCTCTCCAAAGTCTCTGAACTCGGAAATCTCTTTGGATGGCTGGCTCTGGTAGCCCTGCCGCTTGGCGGCACTGATCTTGATGCTGTAAAGGTCTTTGCGGAACTGCTTCTTCCGCGCCGGGGTTTCGAGCATCTGCAACACTCGAACAACCGCGGCGCGGTCGTTGAGATCAAGCTTCCCTTTGGAGTCCTCAGCCAGTGATCCGCTGACAGAATTGACGGTAAATGTCCCCTCCACTTTCACATCTGGCGGTTCGGGGTCATTCGGGATTTCCAGCGCCTCTTCGAACAGATGCTGCGGCGGGAATTCTACCACCAGAACCGGACGCGCGTCTGGACGCGAGCGCAAGGCCGCTGCGCTGCGGCCACTGGTCAGGCGAGCGCTTTCGGCATCAGCAAAGGCGACACCGGCTCCGGTCTGCAGACATTGCCGGTTGATCCCCAAGAGTTCCAGGGTCTTGCCCCGATAGGTCAGCACCAGATCAGCAAAACGAAACGTCAGCGCCAGAAGCGCATCGGTGCGCGATGCGCGCAGCTTCGCTCGCGACAGGTCGATTCGGGCGCGCACTCCGTCCCCCACATCTCCCAGGCGCAGCACACTCCCGACAGGCTCGATTTCGCCCTTGCCGGGCGCATAGACAATCGCCAGGTCACTTGGCGCGAAGTCAAGGCGGCTGTATTGCGCCTCAGGTAGTGCAGTCTCCAGCCGGTGCAGCAAGCCCTGCGCTTCGAACCACTGGCAGACCGGCTCGCCCGGGCCAGAGGCCGCGCCCCGCGTAAAGACGGCCTGTACCGGCCAGCCGCGTCGCGGCGCAAAAGGCGCAAAGCTCTCGGCAGTGCCTTCTGCATTCGCCGCCTGGTCACTTGGCGCGGCCCCGTCCTCGGTGCCTGAAACGCGCGGATAGTCATCCCGGACGGCAAAGGAAATCCGACCGATCGGTGTCTCGACGGTCCGAGGTGTCAGGCTTTGGTCCTTGCCGTCTTTCCTTTCTCCAACGCCGTCGAGGACAAGCGTTCTCTTGGGATGCCTAGGTTCGGTTGCCAGCATCGTGGCCGATGTCACGGACTTTGCGTGAAGGCGCATCCGCCTTAACTTGAAGGGACCAGCTGTCAGTTGGGGGCCTTCTCCTACTGTCAGTTTTCCCGAGCCGAAGCCCAGTTCTCCCTCGGCAAGATAGGGCAGGCCTTTTCCTTCCTCGGCCGGATCACCGTGGATTTCGGTATCGCCGGTCAACCCTGCCCGCAGCGCAACGGTCAGGTATCTTGGCTGGTCTAGCGATAGGCCGGCGACAAGTTGCTTGCGGTCCCCCATCGCAAGGCGATCCACTGACACCTTGCCGATCTTGGCGCGAAGGCTTAACTTTTCGGTGTCGGTCTGGCCCTCTGGCCTCTCCAGCCAGACCTCGATGGTCTTGCCAACGATACCCCTATGAAGCGCCCAAATGCCCGCGTTGCTTCCTTTCGGGACTTCGACAGACCAGTGCAGATCACTGCCGAACTTCAACGTGACGATGGCTTCGCGCTGCGCTGGCGGGAAGGCGGCAAGGCCGTTGAACATAAGCCGGAAGGTCTGGCTGATGCTCCCAGCCCAGATGGTCTGCGCCAGCTTTGCGGCGCCGCTGGCAAATGACTCGAAAAGTACGTAGCGTTCGGGGGACGTGGGGTCGGCAACCGCGGGCTCTGCCAGCAACGACATCGGCAATGGTGCAAGCGCGGCACGGGAACTGCTCCATATGCTGGTGTCTATCGCGACGCGGAACCGGCGTCGTACCTTGTCCGGGCTTTTCAACCCCGGTGTCGGGACGTGGAACTGCAAGAATCGGAACGAGAGGGGCCGGTTTCTGATGCGGCCGAAAGCCGAATTCCACACCACCAGCTCGTACCCGAGCAGAACGCCCGGCCCTTCGGTCCTGCGCCGCAAGTAGAACTTGGCATCGGGTCCGAACTTTGTTCGTTGTAGCTCCCAAGATTTTCCGAAAGTCTGCGACGCGCCTTGGTCGAGAGCCTCGCCATCCTCATTGCGTAATACCCGCTGACGGATCGGAGTGATCGTCAACTTCTCGCCATCCTCACTGAGCTCGAAGGAGAGGTCGATCTCGCTATAGTCTGAGTCTTCAGAAAGAGCTGCAGAGGCAACTATTGGCGTTGACGCTGCGGCAGCAAGAAAAGCCCGTCGGCTGATAGGAAGGAAATCGGAGCTAGGTGGCGAACCTTTGATCAATAGCGCCCGGCTTTTTCCCATCGGATGTCGCTCCTAGGTCATATGAGGTCAATTCCGTAGCCTAAGGAATTCCATGAAGAAGGTCCGTCACCAGGTACTCAAGACTTTGGGCATGTCGGCGGGCAACTTCCGGCCTCTGCGCGGCCAGTTCCTCAAGACCACGGATATCGTAAATCTCACCTCCGTCAGGACCTGGAGTTTCGTTGGCCTCTACGGAGTGAAAGAGCTCGTGCGAAACCGTTGACGACTGACTGTCAAGCCCCGCTGCCTCAATGTCGCTATCAAAGAACCGAGGGCCAAAGAAGATATCAACAGTGCTGTCGGCGTGAAGACCGGCGAGCTTGTTTGGATACCACGGCAATTCCACGAGATTGACGTTTGGGCACCACTTCATCTGAAACAGTGAAAACGAAGCCGCCAGCCTCATTGTCGAAGCTAATTCCGCGGCTGCACTTGAGCTTGGCGCGCCAAGCCAGAGCTGAGATTTATCGATAGTTGAGGGGTCCGCTGCATCAATTAGATCAGCGGCCCGGGCGAGCTCGGCACGAGAGTTCTGAAATGCACTTTCGATCTGAGCCAGCTGGTCTGCAGAGCAAACCTGCTGCGAGTCGGATTTAGCCGCGACTGCAAATGTAGTAGAAAGACAAAGCAAGAAAGATGAAAAAAGTGCTTTGAACGACATCGTCGCTTCCTCCGCTGCCAGTCTTTGCAATCAATCTATGGTGCCAAAGCTGCTGCCAGCAGGCTGAGCTAATACCTATCCCTCCCATTCAAGCGCGGTCGCGTCATAATCGAGCGCCTTTTCTACGATCATTGCCTGTGTCCGTGCTTTCGTCAAGTAGTCCGGGAGTGTAAGCGTGCGGCGCTCGCTGAAACGAAGAACAGTCCACGGATCCTGTGCCCACAGAGATGCGAGGCGTTGCTGCGCAACTCCCGAGATGAATGTGGTGCCCCTAGATTTGTAGACGCTTTGCCCCCTAACTTTGAGGCAAGGATGCCGAGATGGGGACGAGCAACTACAGCGACGAGTTCAAGCGGGATGCAGTGCAGCAGATCCGGGTGCGGGGGTATCCGGTTCGGGAGGTCTCGCAGCGTTTGGGGGTGAGTTCGCACTCGCTCTACAAGTGGATGAAGCTTTTCGCGGAACCTGCTCCCAGGGCGTCTGGGGTTGACCATGAGGCCGAGAACGGGCGGCTGAAGCGGGAGCTGGCGCGGGTGACCGAGGAGCGCGATATCCTAAAAAAGCAACGGCGTACTTCGCGCGCGGGTCCCAGTGAAGTACGTCTTTATCCAGGCGCATCAGACCGAGTTCGGCGTCCGGGCCATGTGCCGGGTGCAGCGGGTCCACTTCAGCGGCTTCTATGCATGGCTTAAGGAACCGTTAAGCCTGCTTGCGCAAGACGATGTGCGGCAGACCGCCCTGATACGCCAGGCCTGGTCGGAAAGTGGGAAGGTCTATGGCTACCGCAAGCTAACCGACGATCTGCGCGATCAGGGGGAGCAGGTTTCCGAGAACCGGGTCGCCCGGCTGGCCAGCCTTGCAGGCATCCTGGCCCAGGTCGGTTACAAGCGCCACCCGGGACAATATGGCGGGAAGACTGCTGTGGTCGCGTCAAACCCCTGGACCGCCAGTTCGAGGTGGATGCGCCAGACAAGGTCTGGGTGACTGACATCACCTACATCAAGACCCACGAGGGTTGGCTATATCTGTCTGTGGTCATCGACCTGTTCTCGCGGCGTGTGGTCTGCTGGTCCACGCAGCCGCGCATGACAACCGACCTGGCTCTGCTGGCCCTGCTCGCCGCCGTCTGGCGGCGCAAACCCAGGACCAAGGTGATGATCCACTCCGACCAGGGACCGCAGTTCACCAGCCGCGAGTGGCAGCTATTCCTCAGCCAGCACAATCTGGAAGCCAGCATGAGCCGCCGCGGGAACTGCCACGACAATGCGGTGGCCGAAAGCTTCTTCCAGCTCCTCAAGCGGGAACGCATCCGCCGCCGAACCTACCTGACCCGCGAGGCAGCAAGGCAGGACGTGTTCGAGTACATCGAGATGTCCTACAACCCGAAGCGCAAGCACACGAACAACGGAATGCTGTCACCCGTTGACTTCGAAATCAGGCAGCAGAAACTGAACGAGGCAGGTGTCTAGGAAACTAGGGGCTCCTCATGGTCATGGCGGGATCGAACCAGAAGCTCAGCGAGCCGCAGCGCTTCAGCGCTTCGTTGTAGCTCGGCCAGTTCCGAGTCTTGTAGGTCGGCGGTGTTGGTCCGCTCATCCATCCTAGCTACCATTCTGGATTCACGAGATGAATCTTCTCAGACAATTTGCCCAACAGAGCCACTCTCCTCCAGCAATGTGCGTGACGTTAACGTGATAAGACCTGCCCGACAATTGGTAGCCAAGGGGCGGACGGTCGCGCTCTGACCAGGGCATGACCAAAATCCGCATCCAGTGAACTGCACCCGAGCGCGTGGCTTAAGCCGTCACTTGGAGTATGCGACGCTGAAGAGCACATCAGAGCCTGAGGGCAGCTCAAAAATAGTCATGAACTTGGAAAGAGTCTGAATTTCGATCTGGGCACTTTGTCCATTGGCGAAGGTGATGTTTGTCCCATTCTGTGTCCCATCGCCGACGACGCCCAGCACCACGACAGCATGATTAATGGTGCCACTGCCGCTGCCGTCCACAAGTGTGATCAGAGGGCCATGGTTCTTCAACAATTGCTCCCAGCCCTTTGCATCCAAGCTTTGCTGACCCTGAGATGCAAAGCCACCGCTAAAAAGCCATGTCTTGAGTTCGTCATACTGAAGGGCGAGTTCCTGGGCCTGTTTCAAAACATATGCGCCCCCGAGCTTTGTCGCGGCATCAGTAAGTGTATACGGCCGCTTATCTCTATAGCTAAACATAACAGCACTTGCCGCCAGCCAGCATAGATTTGCATTTCCCTGTGACACGGGTGTTGGAAGCGGGCTGACAACATAATTAACAGAAGCGGCGTGGACAGTCTTTGGAAATGCACCAAGGAAAACTGCACTGCAAACTGAGTTTAGAATGACCGTCCGTCTATCCATGGCTTACCCTCTCAGTTTTGGCCTTTACCGATATCTCCGGTGTGCTGGCGATCAACAACGTTAGTTCGTCCCGAGCTTATCGACGGTTCCGACATTCGGGCAATGCTTTCCGCTTTTCTGCAGAACTTCCCCCTCCCTTCTAGCCCAGTTGGCTGTTTGGCAACCTCAATCTGGCGGAGTTGCTGATCTCTTTCCACTATATCGTAAATCAAAGTCTCCGTTTTACCAAGGGCGAAAAAACTGCGTCTCCCTTTGGAAAACCGATTCGATTTCCTGGAACTGGTGGAACGCTTCGCTCCCCCTTTTCCAAGTGTGGGCAGTTCAATGTCGAGGGCGGGGGCGAGTGGAACGCCCGCAAGAATTTAGGGTCAGGACTCGTTTTCCAATCATAGCCAGAACATGGCGGTTGCGGCGAGGGCTACGGCGGAGAGGAAGACGTTTGGGCACCTGTCGTAGCGGGTTGCGCCGCGTCGCCAGTCCTTGAGCCGTCCGAACATGATCTCGATCCTGTTGCGGCGTTTTAGCAGAGTTTGTCGTGCCTGACGGGTTTGCCGCGCGACTTCCGACCAGGGATGCAGGGCTTTATCCCCTTGTCTTTCAACGCATCTCTGTACCAGTCAGCATCATAGCCCCGGTCGGCCAGCAGCCATTCGACCTTCGGCAGACTTCCTAGCAGGGCGGCAGCACCGGTGTATTCGCTGACCTCGCCAGCAGTCATGAAGAACCGGATCGGGCAGCCATCAGCATCAGTGACGGCATGCAGTTTGGTGTTCATGCCGCCGTTGGTGCGGCCGATCAGGCGGCCCCTTGGGTCGTTCCCCCCCCTTTTTCGACCGCAGGCTGGTCGCCGTGCGGTGCGCCTTCAGATAGGTCGCGTCGATCATCACCGTCTTCGGGGTGGCGGCCTCAGAGGCCAGGCCTTCCATCATTCGGGCGAAGACATCTTTGATCCGGCCAAGTCGCTTACAGCCTGGATCAGGTTTTCCTGCTAGTCGAGAACGCTATAGCGGTGCTCTGAATCGTACCAGGAAAAGTTGTCTTCATGATCGACAACATATTGCGAGCCATCAAGCAGATAGACCTGCGGTGCCGACGCGATTGCGGATTCCCGATGGGTTTCCGCCCAGGCAAGGAGCTGCGCCAGCGCATCAGCCTGATCGTCATGCCTTGCGGTCGGGAAGCCGAGGATTTCCCTCTCGAAGACAGCAAGCCATGGGTCATCCTCGGGCAGGAGAACCTCGCCCGCCTCGATCTTCGGTGTCTGCGTCAGGAAGCGCTGCTGCTTGTTGCCTTCAGGTCTGCAGGCGACAGGTCGCGGAATGTGCGGCTTGTTTTCGTGGCGGAGCTGCTGGATCAGCTGCTGGCCTGACGCGGCATCTTCGACCAGCAGGCATTTGGCGTTCCACCTGTTCACAAGCTCTTCGAGCTTCCGCTTCAGATCCGGAAACGTAAGCCGGGCCCGAAACACATCAAGGATATAGAGAAGCCGGCCGCGTTTCAGGGCAGTGATGCAGACCGACCAGTCATTGTTGAGGGTGTCCTTGGTTGCGGTGTCCCAGCTTTGAACGATCAGGTCACCTGACTGGCGGACAGGTGCCGCGGCATAGCGCTTAAGCCAGTCGCGCTTCACCGCTTGTCCATCGGCCGGGACAGGTGCCTGCTGATACTGTGCATTGAACCCCACCGACCCCATCACGGCCCGCTGTGCCTCAAGCTGCGCCAGATCCTCGCGCTCGGGATGCAGGACATCGCCGATCTTGCGGGACTTCTGTCTGCCATACCCCAGCGGGATCACCTCATCCGCTTCCGCTATCGCGGGCAGACTCAGGTGTTTCCAAGCGCCCCCTTCCAGGAGATGACCTGCGAGGTCATCCTCATGCAGGCGCTGCATGACAAGGATGACCGCACCTGTCTTCTTGTCGTTGAGACGGGTCGACAGGGTGCCACTGTACCAGGTCTTCACCGTCTCCCGCGCAACAGGCGACGCCGCTTCTTTGGCATTGATCGGATCGTCAATGATGATGATGTCACCGCCAAGGCCCGTCATGGTGCCACCGACCGAGGTGGAAAAGCGGCCGCCGCCTTTGGTAGTCCGGAAATTCATGTCAGCGCCGCCCGTCCTTCCGGCAAGGCGGGTCTTCGGGAAAATCTCCCTGTACCAGTCCGACATCATGATAGCCCGGCAGTCCCTGGCGTGTTTCAGGGCAAGATCGGCGGAATAGCTGATGCAGGCGAACTTCAGCTCCGGGTGCTTGCCCAGCATCCAGGCCACCCATGCGACCGAGACGGTGATCGATTTCAGGTACCTCGGAGGCATCGTGACGATCAGGCGCGTGTTGTCGCCTGACCGGATGGCGTCCAGATCATGCGCGATCGCATCGATATGCCAGTTGTGGGCATAGGTGCTGCCCCCCGATGCCGTGGGAAAGCTCTTCTGCAGGAACGCAACAAAGTCCGTGCGCAGGATGGCCGCGAGACGGGCATGATCGTCGGGGATCCGGTTGGCCATCAGGTTTCGCCTGACCCTTCGGAATTCAGTTTGTCTTTCAAACGTGCTTCGAATGCCGACAGGATATCTTCGTCTTCTGGCTCCAGTGCCCGCGACGCGGACGGGGTTTCGTCATCCGGACCAAAGACCCCGAGCAAGAGCTGCGACAGCTTGTCGATTGCCCTCAGATCCCCCTTGGCGGCCTGTGCGACCAGTTGCTTGACGATCACGCGCTGCTTGGTTAGCGTCATCTTCCTGCCATTCTCGGTAACCTGGACCCTGGCAGTCAGTTCGGCGCGCAAATCGGACTTCAGCCCACGCTTGCCCTTCGGCCGGCCATTCGGGTTGCCCGACTGACCCTTCCGGAACTGCCGTGCTTTCGGAGGCCGACCATATCCAACCTCGTAGTCGGGGTCGGGCGATCTGTCCTCGGGTGTGTCCGCTTCGTCTGTAGGAATGTTCATGGCCTTCCTTTCGGGAGTCCGGAGGAGAGACGGAGCTGCCTGTCGGGCGGCCCCTTGGTCCGGGCTTTGCACTGAATTGAGTTGATCAATGATTTCAGGAGAGTTCGCTGAAGGTCAGGCCGCCTTCAGCGAGGACCGGCTCCTCGCCGGTCAGCTTCGACCACCGTCGCAGGATTAGGTCGACATAGTGCGGATCGAGTTCTAGCCCGTAGCAGGTCCGGCCCGCGCGTTCCGCCGCAACCAGGGTGGTCCCCGAACCCAGAAAGGCGTCGATCACGACACTTCCGCGATCAGAGGCATCGAGGATCGCGTCTTCCACAAGCTGCACGGGCTTGACCGTCGGGTGCATCGCAAGTGCCTCGTCGCGGTCCCGGCCGAAGCTGTTCATTCCCGCATAGGCCCAGACATTGGTCCGGTAGCGCCCATGCCTGCCAAGTTCGACATTGTTGACATGCGGGCCCATGCCCACCTTGAAGACGGCCACCATCTCATGCTGCGAGCGATAGAGTGACCCCATGCCAGCATTGGACTTGGTCCAGACGCAGATGTTTTTCAGGTCGCGGTAGACAGTCTTGCCCGCGGACAGAAGTTCGTGGAGATGCGCCCAGTCCATGCAGAGGTAGTGCAGGGCGCCATCGTCGCTCACGTCTGCCATGTTCCGGACGACGCATTCCAGAAAGCCCCTGAACTCAGCCTCCGACATCTCGCCCGCCGCCATCGCGAACTCGCGGTGCCTCGCCTGGCCCAGCCCGGAAACATGGCCGTCGATCTTCACGTTGTACGGCGGATCGCTGAACGCCATACGGGCGTGTCGTCCGGCCATGAGCCGCGCCCAGATCTCCGGATCCCGCGCATCGCCGCAAAGAACGCGATGGCGGCCCAGAAGCCAGAGATTGCCAGGAACGGTGACAGCAGGCGCTGACGTGTCGACTGGCGGAACATCGTCTTCCCGGTCCAGTCCGCGGTCATCTTCCGCCTCCCGGAGGATCAGGTCGATTTCCGGCGTGGCGAAGCCGGTGATCGTTATGTCGAAGTCGATCTCCAGAAGGGCCCCAAGCTCGATCGCCAGAAGGTCCCGGTCCCAGCCGGCATTCTCGGCCAGCCGGTTATCGGCAATCACATAGGCGCGTTTTTCCGCATCCGACAGGTGTTCGATGCGCAGCACCGGTACCTCGGCGAGCCCGAGGAGCTTTGCCGCCTCCAGCCGGCCATGTCCGGCAATCACACCACCCGTCCCGTCGATCAGGATCGGGTTCGTGAAGCCGAACCGTTCGATGCTCTTCGCGATCTGCCGGATCTGCTTCTTCGAATGCGTCCGGGGATTGTTCGCATAAGGGGAGAGACTGCCGGGGGAAACGGTTTCGATCCTGGGGGCGAAAGGTTGCGGCGCATCGTTTGTCTTGTCCGAACCTGATACTCTGTCTGCCATACTGGGCTCCCGTCTGAGGATGACGGTTTCCCTGATCTGCCGAAATCCGGCACCTGTCGTTCAAAACAGGTCAGCCTGATTTTTTTGAAGCCTGTGTCTGGATCGATCGCCAGGAATGATATCCCGGTCCATAGGCCTCCGCGACGATCCGGGCAGCCCTCTCCGCAGGCGGCCCCTGCCACCAGCCCTTGCCTCGAAGCGCGCTCCAGCCATCAAGATGGCCGTACCGGTCTTTCCGCCTCTGAAGCCAGTCCCTGATCCGCTGGTACTTTCCCTTGCGGACCATTCGCGTCATTGCTGCGATGGACGCGGACATTGCCGGGCGGCCGCGCCTTGCAGGTATGGTTCCTTCCAGCCAGTCCGCGAGCCAGTCCGCAATGTCCGAGGGCATCGTCGCGGGACCGCTTTTTCTCAGATCCTCGGCAACGACCCTCGGGTCGAGGCCCGGGCGCCCGCCATCCGCAAGCTGCTGGAGACTATGGGCATAGGGCTTCACCGTGATGACGAACCCGGGCTTGCTGCCGTCCTCAGTCACCGGGCCGCTCCTCCAGAAGCCGGGAGGCAGGAACACCCAGCGCCTTTGCGATCTTTTCCAGCACAACGACTGTCGGGTTGCGGACGCCTCGCTCGACCCCGCTCACATAGGTCCGGTGCAGTCCGCATTCGTCGGCCAGACCCTCCTGTGAAAGGCCGAGCTGTTTCCGGAAGTCTGCAAGATTGCGGCCAACCCGCCGGCGCACGTCCATAGCCGATCTGGGCCATGGCCGAGGCTTTACGGTCTACAGACGATGAGTCTCATTTCTCTGGACTTGGCCCCCACAGGAAGCAATCGTCGTCGCGAGAGCCAATCCATGTCCGGGCCCATGACGATCCATTCGACCGACTCCAGCCTCCGCGAGCAGTACCTTGAGTACGGCTTCCTGGCGGCGATCTGTCGCGAGATGTGGATAAGGGGAGAGCCGGTCGACGTCCTTCACACCCGGACAGACCGCAACGGCTACGACCTTGTTCTCGAGGCCAACGGCATCCTCCGCCACATCCAGCTGAAATCGAGCCATGCGGGTGCAAAGTCGGCCCGTCAGGCGATCAACACCCGCTTGGCCAGCCGGCCTGGCGGTTGCGTGGTCTGGATCCGCTTCGATCCGGCAACCCTCGATCCCGTCGATTACCTATGGTTCGGCGGCGCGCCGGGAGAAGAACTGCCAGCCCTGGGCGACAGGATCGCAAGGAATTCCAGAGCGAATGCGGAAGGGGTGAAGGGCCGCCGGGAGGGGTTGCGGATCCTGCCTGCCGGGGCCTTCAGAAGTGTGGGATCAGCAGCAGCGCTGGCGACCTGGCTGTTTGGACCCTCAGGCAATACCCCATGACCGGCGGTCCCAGACTATTCCCGGTTTCGGTCGAGTGGCCCGACTGCTGTGCGCGAGACTGACGTCCAGGAACTCTTCGCGCGCCTCACGGCTCTCTTCGAGGCTGCCGCCGGGGTTTGCCGCCATTGGGCAGCAGAGGGGTCTCAGGAAAACCGCCATCGCGGATCTAATGGACGAGATCACCGCCGTCCATCTGGATGCCGGCCGTTTGATCAGGGTTGCCCGTTTGCGCGGTGGCCTGCTTGTCCGGATGGCCCGCAGGCCGCTTGCTGGTTTGCCTGTCTGCCTGTTGTATGCCTGTCCGGCGGCCTGCCTGCCTTTGCCCGTCCCGGGATCGGTAGGGCGCGGCCATGGCGAGCTACCACCTCTCGGTCAAGACGATCAAACGCAGCGCCGGGCGCTCCGCCACGGCGGCGGCGGCCTTTCGGTCGGCCTCTGTCATCAAGTGCGACCGTGCGGGGCGCATGCACGACTACACCGCCAAGCGTGGAGTCGAGGCCTGCTTCATTCTCGCTCCCGCTGACGCGCCCTCCTGGGCGGAGGACCGTGCCGCGCTGTGGAATGCCGCCGAGGCGCGCGAGACCCGGTCCAATTCGGTGATCGCCCGCGAAAGGGAGCTGGCCCTGCCGTCCGAGATATCGGACGCCGCGCGGATCGACATCGCGCGGGCCTTCGCGCAGCAGCCGGTCGAGCGCTATGGTGTCGCGGCAGATGTAGCGATCCATGCCCCGCACCGCGAGGGCGATCAGCGCAATCATCATGCCCACATTCTGACCACCACCCGTGTCCTGTCCGCCGAGGGGCTGACTGACAAAACCCGCATTCTCGATGCGGCCAGCACGGGCGGGCCGGAGATCGAGGCCATGCGCGGGGTTTGGGCCGAGCTGCAAAACCATGCCCTTGAACTCGCGGGGCAGGAGGAGCGCGTCGATCATCGGTCATTGGGGTTGTAGCGCGAGGAGGCGCTGACCCTTGGTGACACGTTGAAGGCCGAGGAGCTGGACCGCGAACCGGAGCTGAAGCTTGGCCCCGCCGCCAATGCCATTGAGCGCCGAGAGCAATTCGCCGCCGAGGCCGAGGGCCGCGAGTATGAACCGCTGACCCAAAGGGGCGCGCGGGTGAATGCCGTGCGCCAGGCCAAAGCGATGTTTGCCGAAATGCGTGAGCGGCTGGAGCTGGCGCGCGAGGCTTGGGCCGAGGCCCGGGAAGAGGGGCAGGGCCACGTCAGCGCCGGCTTGGCGGCCTTGCGCGCCGCCGCAGGGCGGCAGGCGAAGGAACTGGACCAGGACTAGATCAAGCAACGTCTGGCACGGATTGCGGAGCGTGATCTAGGGGCGAACGAAACCGCCGATGATCTAAGAGCCGACGCCATCCGCGACCGGCTCAAGCAAGTGCTTGGGCGGGACAAGGCCGATCCGCGTCAGGATCAGAAGCGAAAGCTGGAGGAAGAGCGCGAAAAGCAGCGTCAGCTTGAACTGGAAAGGCAGCGGGAGCGCGATAGGGATTTGGGTTGGGAACTTTGAATCACCACTTTGCCTCTCTTGCCGTGACTGTACGAGTATTGCCCACGCCTCAATCGTATCTGCGTGGACGCTGAAGAGAGCTACCGAGGTTCAGTGCTGAGCCGAACATGTATCAACCCATAAGGAAACATAGTGGACTTGTGACCAGAGCCTGCTTTTATTGTTATTCTTCTGGGAGGATGGTGCCACTTAGGTTATGTTCGAGTTCTGAAAACCGACGTATATCGATACCGATCATTTGGTACGATCTTCATTGTCAAGGCTCGCAGGCGCTGGTGATATTTTTCCATTTCTCGTATTACCACTAGTTCAAGCCAGACAACCTTATACTCTGCAAGGTTTACAAGCACGTCAACCAACTCAATAGCGGCTTCCTTAAGTCTGAATATTGCAACGGCAGAGTGTAATGTGTGGAGCCAAGCTTGGCCTTTGACAAATGCACTCTTGGTTTCTGACTTGGCAGGGATTTGGAAAACCTTGAAAATAGAATTCCGCTGAAGTCTTTTCAGCAGATGGCTCAGCAGGCGGTGATCACGGCGAGGGAGGTCTCCCATGGCTTTCTTAGCCTGATGGGAGACCTTAACGTTTGTGTGTGCAATTACATTATGTGACATCCGTCTTACCCCCAGAATATTGCTGCGTCTGTGCTTTTATCCGCAATCCAACCCTTCGAACTATTAGATGGAGATCATCATAAGCCCGGAAGCTCTGTGTTATAGTCCTATCTTTAAGAAGCATTGGCATGGTCCTCTTTTTCAGGTTCTATTTTCTCGGCGGCTTGAAGTCTCTCAAGTTGCTCAAGTTCCGCGAACGATATCAACGCAGCATATTTTCGACCATGGTGCGTGACAATAATATGCTCCCTTTTAAAATGGGCACGCATTATAGCCTCCGAAAGCTCTCCTCGTAACTCGCGAGTGCTCAAGACGTTCTCGCCGCCATCAGGCTCGGATTTTGGCATCTAGTTTTTCCTCAAGTGGGTTTCTCCTTCAGGTGAAGTGCGTACACACTTAGCATAGATAGAAATGTACATCAAGATCAAGTAGTTGCTCGAAAAATGTGTACACAGATAAAACTCTTGACAAACATTTATGTCCGTAACATGCTGCAGCTCAGGCTGGTGGTCAGTCGGAGGCGAAATGTGACGTGGAGGGAAGGTATAGCGTGTAGTTCAGACAGTCGGAACTGCAGGACGATCTCAAGCGACACTACTGCCCCTATACGATTTTCGTCTGGGGCGGCGAAAAGTCACCACAGAAAACTAGGTAGGGGGCGTAAGAATGACGATCAGCCAAGATGACAAGAACAACCTGACAAGGCTTCCAACCGCCTCGGCTTCTGGAGGTGGAGATCGGACAACTCCCCCATCGTACACGGGTCAACGGGAGGGAGATCAGCCGAACGATGCGGCCTGGCTGGAGGTCTATATCGCCCGCGCCGCCGAGCCGATCGACTTCGGCCCGGTCAGGCGTCGAATCCGTGACCGTAAGTTGGCAGCAACTGAAGCAGAAACGCTGAACAGTATTCAGCTCGGGACAAATCTTGCCGCCCGGACTGCCCGGTTCATTCCCCGGCCCCCTGCGCGTGATCCTTGGGAGGATATCGATAATGACGCCTAATCAAAAAGTTACACGTCAAGTACGTGACGAACTTGTACATGCTCGGGTAGCGCAAGAGGCTGAACTTGTAGCCACCAGAGGATATGCGCTCAAAATCATATCCGGTACTGTCATTGGGGCGGCTGCGAGCCTGAGCGAGCTCGGCAACCTATTCGCTTACTGGAGAAGGCTGAGCGAGGATCAGTTCGGGGACATTTCAACCGCTGGTACCGTAGTAACCTTGGCCTTTTCATTGGCGAGTTTTTTTTCTCTCGCTTACAGCATTGACGCGTTTCTGAACTGGATGCGCGGTCGTGATGAGAACCCGCCGTTCGTCTCTGTCACCATAGGTCTCTTGAGTCTTGGGTTGAGCGTGGCTTTCCCAATTTATCAAGCTGGTGTGGGACAAGATGTTCTGTGGACACGCTGTTTTTTCAGTTTGCTGTCAACCATTGTGGCCGGGCTTGCCTTGCATACCGTCCTGACCGGATTCGCCCTTAAGAAGCGCCACGAAGCAGCAGGGGAAGCGATCGGAACACTGGATGACGGTATTGACAAGTTCACCCGTGAGGTTAGCCGCGAAGCCAGCCGGGGTCGTCGGATGGGTAGCTTTGAGGAGGAGCTAAAGGAGGCGTATGCTATCGCCTTTGTACAGGCGCACGACGATGCATTCGACGCCCTGAAGCTTGCAGTTGATAATGAGGGACTTCCAGTGGCCCCCATTGAAGGCCGCGTCCAAAAGCTTCTTGTCGGCCGTTCGGTCGGCCCTGAAGTGAACGAACTGATAGAACTGACTGCAGGAACGACGGCCATCGGGGTTCACCGTCGCCTCTCGGGACGCTCTATGAGCGCTGCTGAGATGTCTGCCGTACGCCGCTTCTTGAGGGTGGTTCATCGTCCGACGCAAGCGGATATCTTGCGCGCACTCAACGCATAATTGGAGGATAAACAGATGAAAGATTTCTACAAAGTCGCCATAAGTGCAGCCTTCGTGCTAGCAGGCTCAGCGGTACAAGCTGACAGGAAGCAAGATGTTTTATATATTCTTCTCGACAATACGTCAGACAATCCCCTGTTCACGAAAGACCTGCAGATCCCACTGTTGGACATGTTGCTGGCCGATGCCAACGGGCGTGGCTTGGGCTTGGCCGACGCAATCATCCTACGCGCGGATCGGAGTGTGGCGGCTTGGAACGAGGACATGCTGACCTCACGCAGCCAGCCGCCGGAAGAGTTGCGCGATCTGCTTGTTGAAAAGCTTGCTCAAGTGCCTGGAGGAACAGAGGCGTCGGGGCTCATGCGACTTCTGCAAACCAGTCGCATCGACTGTTCCGCAGGGGAAACGGCTACGGTCTATGTGGTCACCAACCTCGTCTCGTCGATAACTCTCGACGCTGAGAAGGGATATGACCTCGAAACGGCACCGTCGGTTTCTCTCACTGGGTGCGATCTGGTTTGGGTGGGTCCGACCCTAGGCAGTCCAAGCCTCAGCTTGCGCGAGGTTCAGCACGTAGATGCCCTGATAACTGACCTCAGCCAACATATGGAGGCAGATGGTTATGTCGTCCTTCGTTGACGGTAGGCACTCTGAGCGCCGGCGCCTGTCGCCGGCGCTTTGGTCAGATGCTCCCATCGGGTTGCAGATGGCAACTAGCCTTGCGATTGGTTTTGCGATAGCCGCAGCCGCTCGGTTTCTTATCCCGGATGCTGTGTCTATGGTGACGCAGTTTTTTGGCACTGGCGTGCATGAATTGGGGCACCTGCTGGGTGCGATCCTTCAAGATGGCGAGATATATGACATCGTAATCGCCCGCCAGGGCGGCCACACCGAAGTCGCTGCGACTGACGGCGTGGCGACCGCAATAGCGGGGCCCCTGATGGTTCCGCTATTGGCGATGTTTACCCTAGTTGCGGCATTGTGCAGGTGGGGTTTGCAGGTCTGGCTGGCAGCCTTCGGGTCCATGTCCATTATCCTCGGGTTGATGGCCGATGATCTGGTAGTTCGCTGGGCACTACTGCCTTGGGGTGCCGGGTTGTGCCTTATTGCTGTCCTGCCGCTCTACGAGGCGTTGCGTGCCGCGTTCCTTGTCGTCGTAGGCTTTGTTCTGGTTAAGGCCACAGTCGACAGCCTTCCCTACCTTTCCACGCAAGAAGTCGTGCTTTCAGGCGGACAAACGGTGTTGTCTGACACTGGACGGATCGCGGATTTGCTGGGGCAGGAGTTGCTGGATGTTCGCGACATGTTGGTTTTGGCCATGCTGGTATTGGTGCTTTCCGGAATCTGCCTCGTGGGCCGGTTTCTTCTTATCCATCGGAGGTCTCAATGAAATACGTCGTAATTGTTGCTGTCGCTTTCTTGACTACGGCCGCCGCCGCAGGGGAGATAGTTCCCATTGCAAACGATGATGGATTGACCGCACAGGCATCGGTCGAAGCGTTAGAAGGCGCTGCTGCCACTGGACTAGGTTTAAGCGCAGATGCATCAGCGCTTGGCTTGCAGGGCAGTGCCTCTGCTGTTCCTCTGACAGGGCTGAGTACCGCAGAGGGCCTCGACGGCCAGGGGCAGGGAACTGGGCTGATGGGCTTTGTCGATGTGCCCCTTCCTCCGTCTCCGCCCGAGCCATTGCTTCTCCCAGTACCCGAGCCTACCCGGTTCGAATTGGTGGATCTGCACTTCGAATATAATTCTGCAGAGTTGGCTCAAACTGAATCAGCTGTGATTGCCGAGCTTGCCGCCATCATTACCCGCACCGCACCGAAAAGCATTACACTAATCGGACACACGGATCGGCGCGGAGACTCGGACTACAATCTTGCGCTGTCTGAGCGTCGAGCGCAGGCTGTTCTTAGCGCGCTAGTCGAGTGGGAAGGTATTGATCCGAAACTGTTTAAAGTTATCGGAAGGGGTGAGGGGGAGTTGGTGAGTGGGGGCCTGTCAGAGGAGGATCACGCCCGCGACCGCCGCGTCGTCGTTGTCCTAAACTAACCTGCGATGCGGTGCCTCGTAGCTGCTCTGCTCCCTGAGAACTGGACCGTTTGAAGCTGGAGTCTTCGGCTAATCTTTCCTGGCTGGGAGAAGAGGTGAGAACGATGAAGGCATCGAAGTTCACGGAGGCGCAGAAGGCGTTCATCCTGAAGCAGGGAGAGGAAGGCACGCCGGTTGCGGAGATCTGCCGCAAAGCCGGGATCAGCCAGGCGACCTACTTCAACTGGAAGAAGCGGTATGGCGGCTTGCTGCCGGACGAGATGCGCTGGTTGAAGGCGCTCGAGGACGAGAACGGCCGGCTGAAGAAGATTGTCGCCGATCTGACGCTCGACCGCGAGATGTTGCAAGATGTCATCCACCGAAAGCTCTGAAGCCTGGCCGTATGCGCAAGGTCGTCACCGGGATGTGCGTTGACTGGGGTGTGTCGATCAGGAAGGCCTGTGGGGCCATCCGCTTCGACACCTCCACCTACCACTACAAGTCCCGGCGCACCGATCAGGCTGCCGTCGAGAGGCGGATCAAGGAGATTGCCGAGACACGCGTGCGCTGGGGCTATCGCCGCGTGCATGTGCTGCTGCGCCGGGAAGGCCGGGAGATCAACATGAAGAAGACCCGCAGAATTTACAACGAGTTGGGCCTGCAGCTGCGCAACAAGCACCCGAAGCGTCGGGTGAAGGCGAAGCTGCGCGAAGACCGCCAGGAGGCCGTCGGGCCAAACGAGGTCTGGGCGATGGACTTCGGTCACGACCAGCTCGCCATGGGCAAGAAGCTCCGCATCCTGACGGTGGTCGACACGCATTCCCGGCTCTGCCCGGCGGCCGATCCCCGCTTCGCCTACCGAGGTCAGGACTTCGTGCAGACCCTGGAACGGGTCTGTGCCCAAGTCGGCTATCCGAAGACGATCCGGGTCGACAACGGCAGCGAGTTCATCTCCCGCGATCTCGACCTCTGGGCCTATGCCAACGACGTTACCCTGGACTTCTCACGACCGGGCAAGCCGACCGACAACGGCTTCATCGAGGCGTTCAATAGTAAGCTGCGGTCGGAGTGCCTGAACGCCCACTGGTTCATGAGCCTTGCCGACGCCCGCGAAAAACTAGATGCTTGGCGTAGAGACTACAATGAGGTCAGACCCCACAGCGCGATCGGATACAACGTCCCGATTGCCCTGCACTATCCCGATGGCGTCACCAGCCCGTCATCGTGAAAAAGCCGGAAAATTCCAGCTCCCGGCGGTCCAAGGTTGGGGAGCAGCGCAGCCCCATGAACAAGTGACCGCTTTGGGGAAGCCGAATCGGCCTTCGTCGACGGCCTGATCGACCGCTATGGGCCGAAGTCTACTTGCGCCGCCAGCGCTGAACTAATCGAGCAACATCAGGTCCAGCACTCCACCCCCAAGCAGCCCCAATTGCTGTAAAGACCAATACTCCTGCTACTGCCCCAAAGAAGCCACCCACGATGCCGGTGCCACCTCCTACCATTGACCCCAAAAATGCCCCTGCCAGGCTGCCCACGATCCTAGATTTCACTTTGTCCTCGCACTTTCCCTGATCTTGCAAAGAGTGTCCGGTCCTGAATAGCCGAAGTGCTACCGATCAACCGTGATGACATGCAGCATCGGGGCGATCGCGACCGCGCAGTTAAGTGACTGAGCAAGCGTTCGTACCCCGAGACCAACTTAGGCGGCCGGTTCTGTACGCATACATGGGAGTGCCGTAGTTGGGAGTGGTGGACTCCGGATTAAGCAGAGCGCATGGCGGCGGTGACACAGTCGCCAATGATCTCGTCGACCTCATCGTCCGACAGCACCTCAAAAACGATGCCTCCCCCGCTTCGGTTGAGCGCCTTCATGAAGCTCCGGAAGTTACCATCCACACCGGTCACCCACTCAATGTCCCGCATCGCGCGTAGAACCCCGGCAGCGACGCTACGCCGGCTTGTCATCCAGATTCTTTCCACGAAATTGCTGCGTATGTCGGCACTTTTCATGATCAGAGCGAGTGCACCCCCGATGTCTTCCGGCATGCACATCTGTGCGATGTGGTAGTTCCACCAAAGCCGCGACAGCGCGTTATCGTCGCGGATGATGGTCTGTGACCGCGCGAAGAAATGAGCATGGATCAGACTGGGCAATCTTGCTTTGTCTGCTCCCGTTAGCCATCGGGCTCTAGCGTAATCAAATGCCTCTACATGAGACAGCCTTACCCACACGCGCTCCTCGTTTGCGACCGCAGGCGTCAGACCACTGAGGGACTGTCCGACAATCGTGGAGTTCTTCATATCCACCGCCCCGACGTTGACAGGCGTTGTTTTGTCAAGCGTCCTGAGCCTGTCAGCGTCGAACTCAACGCCCAGTGAAACGTCCCATCCAACATCCTTCGCAAGATCGTCGAACCCGCTCGTGCTATAGCGGTCGAGGTTGGCTTCGACACCAGATCGCAGTGCATCGAGAACGCCGTCAGAAAGATACCTTTGTGTTGCCGACATCAGAGGGTTTCCATCATTGCAATCGTCTTTCGGATAGGCCCCTTCAGAAGCTTCTGCGCGACTGCGAGAGGAGAATCCGTCGAAAGCTCAATCCCCAGATCATCACACTTCGATTTGAGCACCCTGTGCCAGTTTCTCCCGTCGTAGCTATTCTCGCCTTTCAGCCGAGCGATTGTTTCGACAAGGGCCGGAAGATAGACGGCACTTAGCAGGATGTCCCTTCCCTGTGTCTGCCGGATATGAGCAATCCCTTGATACGTCTCAGCTCTCGCCGAAATCTTTATGCGGTCTCCCTCGGCGTCGACCACAAATGTATCAGGGTCCACTGCCTCGTTCAGATCCAGCTCGAAGATACTGTCAAAGGGCTTGTACTTCTTCTGATCCATGGAAAACCGGAACTCAGGCCCCAAGGCTACGATCGAGCCCTTTCCTGCAGCCGGGCTAGGTCCGAATTCAGGATCGAGCGAAACAGTGCTTAGATCGTCAACGGCCTGCAGCGTCCAAACGACCGGTCTGATGGTCACGGTGCCGAAGAGGCGATTGACGTCGAACAGCTTCTCGATCCGGCCCAAACCGGTGCGCTGCAGGTAGTTGAAGTAGGTTCTCCGGCAAACGAGGAAGTATCCTACTGCGGCTGCCTGGATGTCGACGAGTGCGGCCAGGCGGGGACTATCCAGTCGAAGGTCCGAAACCAGTCTGAGCTCTCCGTCGTTCGTCAGGCTGTGTTCAAAGGCACAGGAAAACCCGCCAGAGTGATAATCGGCGGTGCTGTCGCTGAGAACGGGATGCGGAAACCGCATGTACTCTGTGAACTTCATGCTGCAGCGCCTTCATCGTTTACGTGGATCCGGAGGGCGTTGACCTCGATCGGCCCAATGTATTCGTCCGCGAACTCCAGTTCGACGGAAACGCGCTCCCCTTGCCTGCAGGTGAGCACAACGTTCCCGCCAATCGCCGAGCCTACGTCTGCCGACGCGACCAACAACCGCTCGTTATTGCTCAATCCCGCAGCATCTACGCTCAGGCTCACCACGCCGTTGACCGGTGACGTGAAGAAAAGCCTTCGCCGCTTCTTGTTCAGCGGATCGGGGATTTGGTTCCGTTCCTTTTGGAGATCAATCGGTTCGGAAACCAGCCGGCGGCGGTTGAGCGGACCGGGAGTTGGGCTGGGCTCCGGGTTTGGCTCTGGTGGCTCGTCGTTCGGTTCGGGAGACACGGATGGACCGTCTTCTTCCTCTCCCTTGGGGTCGCGCACACTACGTCTCGGCTTTGGGGCAGCTACCCTGACCGGAGTCGGCTTAAGTGCCTGGGGGTCGGTTTTCTTCCCAAGCTCATCTTCCGACCTTGTATCATCGGACGCGAAAAACTCGTTGAGCTCTTCGAGTTCGACCGAATGTACAGGCTCTGATTTCGCAAGCTCCCGAATCTTGTTGCGCACATCCTTCGCCAACTTTTCGAATGCCCGCTGGCCCTGCTGGCGAAGTGCAGGATCCGTGATGCGCTCCGCCGATAGGTCATTGTGGCTCGGATTTTCCAGTCGCTTGAACCATTCTCCTTCCACAGGACCGGCGGGCTCGATGACAACCGCAAATTCCTTGTGAAGTGGGAACCGTTTGAAAGACTCTCCAAAGTTCGCGAAATTGTCGGTAATGAACATACCATTGCGAATAATGCCGATCGTGTAGGTCAGGCCTTCGCGCAGAAGCACACGCATATTGACTGTGCCCAGCTCAGGCACGGTCAGCTTGTGTAGGGTGGCCTTTTCGTCCACCAGACACTCATACAGCCTGCGCGCCGTTTCGAAGGCAACCCGGGACTTCAATTGCTCGACAGCGCTTCCAACCTCCGGGTCTGCGAAGTAAGTCTCGATCGTGTTCCTGTTCAGCCGGTTTCTGCCGCCGTCGATCTCGAACTCCATTTCGCCGCGGAAGATCGCGGCGAAGAAGTTCACAAGAAGAGCGACCAGCATTTCGTAGCGCCAGTCGATCCGGTTCTTGCGGACACAGATCGAAAAGATCGAGGTTCCCTGCTCCTGACGCTGAAGCCAGTCCGGAATATCCGCGATTTCGTCAATTGGCATGAAGTCCTGCTTCCTGCCCCAGTATCCTTTGCGGCGACGCTCTTTCCCATCTGCCCCAGTGTGCGAGATGAAGAGGGTCTTTCCCATGCAGAGCACGTGGGACCCGGCCTCATCGTTGTAGAGCGTAGAGTAGAAGGCCGTTTGAATATCCGACAGCGCGGAGACTGCGCTCTTGCCAATTCCGAACGAGCCACCGGAGTTTTTGTCCTCCTTGACGCTCATCCCATCTGCCTTCGCAAGAGTGTGAAATGGGCTCCCTTCCTCGCAAGGCCCGCGCACCCCTTTCGTGTTGAAGTCCGCGACACGCATCACCTGGATGTCTTGCGCCGAAAGTGCCATGACGGCCTGGCGGAAGAAGCCAATGTCTTTCTCGTTTTGACGCTTTTCTGCTTTCGCGAGGCACCGACGTGCGGCGTCGAGGAATTCACCGATTGACGGAAACTCGCTGGTCGGAACGCTGATCTGATCAAAAGTGATCCGGACAGGTAGTCCGGGAGTATCCAGCGCATCACGGCTGTTCTGCCCAGTCTCCCGCGCAACTGCGGCAAAGGGCTTGTCGCGGAAGGTTTCGATCCCGGCGTCGCCAAGGCCTTCGGCTTCGCCTCCGCTGTTGGGCAGGAACTCCAGCCCGATCTCACCGATCCGCCCTGAGGTCATAGCCGAAACTCGCCTCCTGCGATTTCTCCGTCCTTCGTGAATCGGCTTTTTGCCGAATCCAGCGCCTTCTGAAGGGCGCCAAAAATCTTCTTCACGTCGGGGTCGGTGAACTCGTAGGCCGCCTTGTTCGAAAGGTTTCCGATCAGCTGCAGGTCCTTCATTGCTCTGTTGACCCTCGCTTCTGCGAGATCCACGAACTTTTGCCTTTTGTCGCGCACGATTCGGCTCCTGAAGTGAGGGATGCGGCAGAAATCTAAACATTTCGGATACATTTTGTAAATGTATAAGATATGTGTTGGGTCGATCTGCCCTGTGGCACCCAAGACGTTCGATTTCTGCGCCTTCGTAGAATGGCTCCTGCAGGCACAAAGCATGAGCCCGACCTATCCGCTTTGCCAAAATCGGAAGGCGAGATTCTGTCGCGCTGTCAGAAAAACGTCGCTTCGTAAGAGCTGGGTGCCCGGCCAGCGTCACCGGCTGACCAACCGCTTCCCTAGCCGCTCTTTCAGGAGGAACCCTGACATGATCTGCTTCGCAATACTGCTATGTGGCTGCCCTCTACTTTCGCTTCGTGGGCGAGATCCGCGGCAAGAGGGTCGGTGAAGGGGGTAGCTTAGGCCGGTTCGCATTCGTCAGACTGCACCCAGCCAAGGGCATGCACTAAACATGGATGGCAAAGCAGCCAGAATTTTTGACGCTGTTTGTTCTTGCGAACCACCATTTTCTCAAACACTATGACAGAAAAATTCCCAGGGGATTGCGACCGATGGCGGCAGATTTTTCGACGCTTCTGGCTCAGGCCGGATACACCGTGCCTGAAGCAGCTCAGGTCCTGGGCTATTCAGAGGGGCACATTTACCGCTGGAAGCGAGGAGAGGAGGCGCCGCGGGAAAGCGTCCTTCGGCTGCTGAATATGGAAATCGAGCGCAAACGCAAGGCCGCGGTCACTGAGAAGAATTTTACCTTCATCGACCTCTTCGCAGGGATCGGGGGCCTTCGGCGCGCAATGGAAGGCGCGGGCGGGCGCTGTGTCTTTACGTCTGAATGGGACAAGTATGCCCAGCAGACCTACATGGCGAACTTCCCGGACAACCATCTTCCGGCAGGCGACATCCGTCAGGTCGATGAGAACGACATCCCCGCGCATGATGTTCTCGTTGCCGGGTTTCCATGCCAGCCCTTTTCCATCGCAGGTGTCTCGAAGAAGAACGCCCTCGGTCGCGCGCACGGGTTTGCCGATGAAACCCAGGGCACGCTCTTCTTCGATGTGCTGCGTATCCTGAAGCACCACCGTCCTGCTGCTTTTCTTCTTGAGAACGTCAAGAATCTGAAGAGCCACGACAAGGGCCGGACCTTCGAGGTGATCCGGCGCAAGCTGACCGAAGAGTTGGGATACTCTCTCGAAACCCGGATCATCGATGCCGGACACTTTGTTCCCCAGCATCGCGAACGCATTGTCATGGTCGGTTTCCGCGAGAAGACGGGGTTCAGCTTCGATGATGTTGTGCTCCCGGCCTATGGGTCGAGGCGCATGAAACACATCCTGCATCCTGAAAACGGGACGGAAGAGGTCGAGGGGCACTTCACGCAAGGCCCCGATGCTCTAGTCAACGAAAAGTACACATTGACCGACAAGCTTTGGGCCTATCTGCAGGATTATGCAAAGAAGCATCAGGCCAAGGGCAACGGGTTTGGCTTCGGACTTGTGAATGGCGAAAGCATTGCGCGCACGCTGTCCGCCCGGTACTACAAGGACGGATCCGAGATCCTGATCAGCAGAGGGCCGGACAGGAATCCGCGACGTCTGACGCCACGCGAGTGTGCGCGCCTGATGGGGTATCCTGAGGAGTTCCGGATCCCGGTTTCGGACACTCAGGCTTACAAACAATTCGGGAACTCGGTTGCCGTGCCAGTCTTCGCGGAGGTTGCGCGGGTTATGGCCCCGCATATTCAGGTGCTGATGGCGGCAGAGCCACTCAAGAAAGTTGGCTGACGTCCACGACACCGCAACCCGAAGCCGTAACATGGCGGCGATCCGGTCGAAGAATACGAAGCCGGAGATCCTAATCAGACGTGGGCTGCATGCTAAGGGCTTCCGGTTCAGGCTGAACCACCAGGCTTTGCCAGGCAAGCCCGACCTTGTCCTTGCAAAACATCGCGCGGTGATCTTCGTCAACGGATGCTTTTGGCATGGCCACGATTGCCCGATGTTCCGGTGGCCTGCGACGCGTGAGGCGTTTTGGCAGAAGAAGATTGCCGGAAACATCGCGCGCGACGCGACCAGTCTTGCGCAGCTGCAAGAGGCTGGATGGCGTACTGCCGTTGTTTGGGAATGTGCGGTCAGGGGCAGGCACCGGTTGCCGCAGGACGAGGTGATTGACAGTCTGAGTGTCTGGCTTTCCTCTGAAGGTCCGTTCCTTGATCTGAGATCGCGGAACCCGGACGAGGAAAGATGGCAGGTCTGATTTGGCGGGAAGAGGTTATCTCTCGGGCTATTTTGCCGGTGCCGGAGCAAAGGTTCTGCGGGGCACCGAAGTCGATCCCGCCGTTTCAAATGGTCATGAGTTCCAGGGCGTCGATACCTTTCGTGCCTTTGTTGGCACCCCCGGCGAGCGCGAGAAAATCCCGGTCACCTACATTTGGATGGACGACGAGCAGGAGGCCCCCCTTCGGCTGGAGCTGACTGGAACCTGGTACAACAGCCGGAAGCAGCAGCCGCACCGGACGCCGGAGTACCGGCTTTACTATCCGGCTGCTGCAGAAGGAGTGGTCTATCAGGCGAAAGCCGGAGACACGCTTTTTTTGTGCATGACGGCCGGGCGCAAGGTGCTGGCGATCCTGTGCCCGTCGGGGAGTTCGGCCGAACAGAAGCTGCTTTGGCTGTTCGGGCTGCAACTGACGAACGACTACAACCTCAGTCAGCGTGATCTCGGCGCAGATGGCGGAAGAGGTATCGATCTTGCGGCCAGATTCATTCTGGAGGAGCTGGGAATCGAAGCCGGGGAGCCGGAGCCCGACGCGCTTGGCCTTCTCGTCGAGAAGTTTGGGCCGGCCTTTCCGGGGACTGTGGCGTTTTCAGAATTCGCGCGAAGGACGCTCAAAGGCATAGAACCCATTGAGGATCCCGACGGGGCGCTCATTGCATGGATGGAGCACGAAGAAGCTCTGTTCCGGCACATGGAGCGGATCGTTGTTGCGGAGCGACTTCGGGCGGGGTTTCTCGATGGAGAGAAAGCTGACGTCGATGGCTTCCTTTCTTTTTCGCTGAGCGTTCAGAACAGGCGGAAATCACGTGCCGGGTTTGCCTTTGCCCACCATGTGGAGGCTCTCCTTAAGGTCTGGAAGATCAGGTACAGGCGCGAGGCTACGACCGAAAAACGCAATGCCGCCGACTTCCTGTTCCCCGGCGAGGCAGAATATGCAGATGTCTCGTTCCCTGCGGCATCGTTGCGAATGCTTGCGGTCAAGACGACATGCAAGGACAGATGGCGGCAGGTTCTGGCGGAAGCGGACCGGATCACCTGCAAGCACCTCCTGACTTTGGAGCCGGCGATTTCAAGGACGCAGACCGCTGAGATGCAGGCCCAGTCTCTGCAGCTGGTGCTGCCGCTCAGTCTTCATGAGACCTTTCATCCGGAGCAACAACCGTGGCTCATGCCCGTGAGAACGTTCCTCGGCCTGGTGCAGGGGTAGGTTTAACGACCAGTTGCATGCCGATGCCCTGCCGTATGCCCCAGATCAAGAGGTTTAAGAGGTGTGCATGCCTGTTGCGCTGTCAGCGAGGTTAAGCGGAAAGTGACGAGACGGAACGCAGAACGAGCGGTCATGGGTCGTTCGGTGTACCGTCAGCGAGAGTCCACTGTTTGGGCAAAGCGGACGCTCAGACGGTGCGACGAGGTCGAACTTCAGGACTGCCGACATGGCATTGTCAGAGGAAACCGTTCTGCTAACCTGTGGGCCAAGAATTTCTTGGGGTGGCCAGGAAAGCCTGCATAGCAATGGTCAAGCAAAAATGGAGTTTTGCCGACCGCCTAGCGAGTTGGGCGCAGGAAGGCATCACCCGAGAATTCGACGGCGAAACCAGGAAAATTGATGACCATTCAGGAAACGTTCGCTCGATTGATCATTCGGGACAACCGTCGCACTGAAGCCGAAATTCAGGCCGATGTACGTCAGTTCATTTTGGATGCTCCCTTCGAGCTTGATGACGATGACCTTTCCCTCGTCCAACTGGAATCCCAGCTCGGTGATCGTCGCCGCATTGATGTGGAAGTTGGGGCAACGGTTATTGAGGTAAAGCGCGATTTGCGGTCGGAGCGCATCCGCAGTGATGCCGAAGAGCAGCTGGCCGGCTATGTGGCCATGCGAGCCGAGCAGACGGGATTGCGATATGTTGGCATCTTAACCGACGGCACTAGCTGGTACTGCTATCATCTTGTTGAAACGGAGCTGCGCCAAGTTTCCGAGATTAGCCCGGAAGTTGGCGACATCGAACGGCTGGTAGTGTGGCTGGAAGGCGTTCTAGCAACCACACATGGGCTGGTGCCCACCGCCAACGCAATAGAAGCCCGCCTTGGGGCGACTAGCAGCTCCTACCTCCTCGATCGGGCGACCATCGCCACCATCTATCAGCGTAACAGGAATGATCCGAGCGTAGTTATGAAGCGCACCCTTTGGGCGCGCCTTCTGACCTCTGCACTTGGCACGCAGTTTGAGGACAGTGACGACTTATTCATCGAACACACTCTGCTGGTTAACTCAGCCGAGATCATCGCACATGCGGTGCTTGGCCTGCACCCGGAGACGATCTCGCCAGTCGCCCTTCTTGGAGGCGAGCGGTTCGATGAAAGTGGAATCTTTGGTGTCGTAGAGCAGGATTTCTTTGATTGGGTGGTTGAGCTGGAGGAAGGGCGCTCCTTTGTTCGCACGCTCAGCAGGCGATTGGCGCGCTTCGACTGGAGCGCCGTCGAACAGGATGTGCTGAAGGTGCTCTATGAGAGCATCATCGGCACTGAAACGCGAAAACGCCTTGGCGAGTACTATACGCCCGACTGGCTCGCCCATGTCGTCGTCCAAGAAGCGGTCGATACTCCACTTACACAGCGCGTACTCGACGCGGCCTGTGGTTCAGGCACGTTTCTGTTCCATGCTATACGCCGTTACTTTGCAGCGGCCGAGGCTTCCGGCATGGCCATCCCGGAACAAATCACAGGTGTGACACAGCATGTTCTTGGCATGGACCTACATCCGGTCGCTGTGACGTTGGCACGCGTCACCTATCTGCTGGCGATAGGCCGAGACCGTCTGACCAATCCTGCACGCGGGACAATCCAGATTCCCGTTTATCTTGGCGACTCGCTTCAATGGAAGGAACAGTCCGTTGATCTTTGGAGCGCTGGAAATCTCACGATTCATGCTGACGATAACCAAGAGCTGTTTGATACCGAATTACGCTTTCCCGATGCCCTGCTTGATGATGCCGCACGTTTCGATGAGCTGGTAAACGAGTTGGCCAACCGCGCTGCTCGACGGCGGCCAGGTGCAGGCGTCCCTTCCCTGAATGCCGTTTTCCAGCGGCTTGCAGTACCGCAGCCGCACCGTGAGATTGTTGAGGCCACCTTCCGTACCATGTGCCGCCTTCACGATGAGGGCCGGGATCACATCTGGGGCTATTACATCAGAAATCTTGCTCGCCCGATGTGGCTCGCGCAAGAAGCAAATCGCGTTGATGTCCTCGTCGGAAATCCCCCTTGGCTGGCTTACCGCCACATGACAGCAGACATGCAAATCACCTTTCGTAGCATGTCGGAAGCAAGAGGCCTTTGGGCTGGAGCCGAACAAGCCACCCACCAGGACTTGGCGGGCTTGTTTGCAATCCGGGCCTGTCAACTCTACCTTCGAAATGGCGGGCGATTTGCCCTCGTCATGCCCAACACGACCATCGATAGAGAGCACTATCGCGGCTTTCGTAATGGCCTATTTGGCGACGCAACTATGGGAATGGCTATAACATTTTCAGAGCCATGGGACCTCAGAAGGATCAGGCCTCATTTTTTCCCGCGAGCTTCCAGCGTTGTATTTGGGGTGCGTGCGAACGCAAAGCCGGTTCCCATGCCCGAAGAAGCTGAAATTTGGACGGGCCGTTTGCCTAGGACAAATGCGTCTTGGGAGGAGGCACGCATTGCGCTGACTAGAACAGATGGTCTGTTGCGGCGCAGCGGAACGCTTAGCCGCTCGCCCTATGCTGCCGCCTTCACACAAGGAGCGATCTTTTCGCCTCACCTCGCCTTCGTCATCGTGGAGCAAAGCGCCTCAACACTCGGTCTACCCGCAGGCCGAATGGCGATCCGATCATCCCGAAGCGTCTACGAACAGAAGCCGTGGAAGCACCTTCCTGACCTTACGGGGGTAGTGGAATCGGAATTTGTGCGACCGTTCTATACTGGCGAAAACGTGTTTCCTTATAGAGTGGGCGAAACTGGTCTAGTCGTCGTGCCCTGTAATGCACGCGGGCTGCTCGAAAGCTCTCAAATTGAACTCTCTCCAGGCTACCATCAATGGTGGGAACGCGCTGAAGAAATCTGGAGGCACAACAGAACGAGCGAACGTTTGTCCCTAATTCAGCAGGTCGACTACCAGTCGAAGTTGTCCAAGCAGTTCCCAGTGCCACAGCTTCGCGTCGTCTATAATCGGGCAGGTATGCATGTGGTGGCTGCCAAAGTCACAAACCGACGCGCGCTAGTCGCGAACGGCTTATACTGGGCGGCGGTCCGAACCGAGGCAGAAGCTCATTACCTGTGTGCGATACTGAATGCTCCTGTTACGACAGAGCTGGCTCGACCTTTCATGTCGTATGGAAAAGATGAGCGCGATATACACAAGGCCCCTTGGGAACTTCCTATTCCAATCTTTGACGAAAACAACCCAGTGCACTTGCGCCTTTCTCAACTAGCTCTCATCGCAGAAGGGATCGCACTATCTTTTGCGATCAATCCGGCACTCCATTTTTCTGCGACGCGTCGACATATTCGGCAAGTTATCGACCAGACGGAAGAAGGGCGCGAGATCAGCGAAATTGTGTATGAGCTGATTTCATGAATACTTTTCCTTCAGCTTGCAGGGGATCACTGCGTGGTGTTGTCGGAATAGCGCTTCAGCACATCTGACGGGTGTGCGGAAGGAATTGGAGGCGAAGACGATTTCCCTCACAAAGACAACAGCTGGCGGCTCAGAGCCGCCAGCGCCCGAGAGTACGAGAAGGGCGGACTGCGGTCGGTCGCTGCGGCGAGGACGAACGACCGGTTTGGGGCCGTCTGCGGACCACCGGCTTTAAGGCGGCTTGTAGTAGAAACCGACCCTCTATTCAGGGTGCCTGCAGAGCCGGTAAGATCCATAATTGCTCATCCCGAACCGTTCCCGCTCCATCCAACTTCGGACATCATTCGTGTGGCAACAGCGGCCTTTTGTGCTGCCGCTGATAACCGCCTGTTAAGGTGTAGCTGGAGACGCTGCGCGGAAGGGCGAATTAATGAAGTTGAGCGGCGAGCGGCGAACCCTGTTCGAAGCGCCTTCGCAAGACCTATCAGAATCTTGCGGCACCCTCGCTTCTTCCCCATAAGCTAATGTACCGGCTGTCGTTGCGACGTGGCTTGAGGGGAGCTGATTGTAAAACATGCGCGCGGTAGCTCACGCCAAAACCATGATGCCGCAACGGCGAACCCGAGCGATTACGGGAGTGCGCGTCGTTGGCTGATGCCTTGCTTGCCCAAGATATACTTGACGGCGCGGCTGTTCGCGACCGACCGAATCTGTTCGTGATCGGCAGTTTCGACCGGCGCATCACCTTCTATTCCCAGCAGGTCCGGGCGCTGTCGCTGGTCCACGCGCTCAAGGAGCTCGGCTATCTCCATGCAGATCCGAGGATAGCGGTCGTCGGCGGCGGGGCGGCCGGCGTCACAGCAGCCGCAGCTGCCGCGCTGGTCACCGGATCGCAGGTTGTACTGTTCGAATCTGCTGATGCGCTTTTGCCCCTTCAGTCGACGACCGATCGTCGGCGGCTTGATCCGCATATCTACGATTGGCCTGCGTACGACACGACCGATCCCATCGCCAACCTGCCAATACTCGACTGGGAATCCGGGACGTGCCGCGCCGTCCGCGACGATATCCTGCTCGGGTTCGAAGACATCGCCGTCAGGCTCGCGCCGCGGCTCGTGCGACGACTGCGCCATCAGGTTACCGCGCTGACACGGACGGCGGACGGCTATCAGCTAGACATCACGGATCTCAATGCTCCACCGCCACTGCCAGGCGCAGAGCTGCGCGAACAATTCCACATGGTGTTCCTCGCCGTCGGGTTCGGGCTCGAACCGGGCGAACCGGTGCCAACGATACAGAGCGCCAGCTATTGGACCGATGCCGGGGTCCCGGTTGCCGAGTTCGCAGGTCGGCCGACCCCGCGGTTCTTCGTCAGCGGCGCGGGTGATGGCGGACTGATCGATTTCGTGGCCGCCGGAACCCGCGATTTCGATCATGCGGGCATGATCCGGCTGATCTCCGAACATCCCGGCATCGCGGCGTTGAAGCCGGCCCTTGCCTCGATCGATGTGCGCGCCCGCGCGGAGGATACCAAGGGTGTCCGCTTCGATTTCATGGCAGCCTATGACGCCGAGCTCCTACAATCCCTCACCGACATCGGCCTCGTCGCTGCGGTCGCGCAGCAACTTCGTCCCGGCGTGCAGCTGACGTTTCAGACCCAGCATGCCGAACTGTTCGATGTCTCGACGGCAACGCTCAATCGGCTTGCCGCCTATCTCACGATCAAGGCTTGCGCGGGCGACGCCCAGCGCTCCTTCCGGCACTTGCATTGCGGTGTCGTTTCCCGGATCGACCCGCCGGATCCGGCACCCGTTGTCGCCCCCTTCTGGCTCGACTGTGCCGGGGAGACGGTTGCCGCGGATGCGGTGATCGTCCGGCGCGGTCCCCAGCGCGATGTGGTGCGGGCGCCCTTTGCCCCGCACCTGGCCAGCTTCGATGTGACGCACAAGGAATGGCTTGCCCGCCACGGCGAGGCGACGCTGGTACCGAAATTGTCAGGACCGGCACGTTCTTTGTTCAAGGAGGCGGCGCGCAGCGCGAATATCCTCGCGCCGCGGCTGCAGCGACTGGCCGCCAACCAGCTTCCAATATCGGTGCAGCTGTTGCGCGAAGGCGCCAACATCCGCTGGTCCGGCGCGATCGCGGCAGACCAGTTCGTTCGATCTTGGAGCGAGCAACAGCCCTTCGAGATCATCTTGCCGGATGGTCCGGAAGCGCTTGGTGCCGTCGCCGGTGCTGTGTTGCGGGTCGCCTGCCACAGCAGCAATTGCCGGCTCCACGCCGCGCCCGGCATGTGGAGCCAGCTTGTCCGCGAACTCAGCCTGGAATCGCCGCATGCCGAAGGCATTGCGATGCCGGCGATCGTCGCCGGCAATCCCGGCGGCGCGGCCCAGGATCCGGTTTCGCTGCCGCCCGACATTCTCGCGCGTCGCATCCACCGGTCGCTCGACAGCTGGCTGCTCGAGCGGCTGGACGCGCACCTTCAACCGTTCTTCGCCAGCAACGCCGATCCTGGCCGCCCGGTCAACCTGAAGATCGCGCAGGATCTTCGGGGGGCTATGGCCGCGACTTGGGCGGTCTGGCACGCGTCGTTCGGCGACGACTCGGCGCTGCTGAACCATTTCCTTCGATTGATGATCTGTGCGGTCGACGAAGACGATCGTCGCGACGCGGCGCAGGTTCTCGTCGGCCCCAGCAAATGGCCGGTGATCTTGCGCGGCACCGCGGTCGCGCTCGCCATCGCCGCAGCTTGGGACTCTACATCGCCGAAAAGTGCCAGGCCCGGCAATTTGGTCCGCCTGCGCGACGGCGACAGCGAATGGGCCGGTCATGGCTGCGCGGCCGATATGATCAACGGTGACGAGATGTCATTGTGTGCCGCATCGTTCATGTGGCAGACCCAGTTCGTCATCCTCGTCGTCAAAAGTGCCATCGAGGTCAGCCGAATCGCCGAGCGGCCATTCGCGCGGATCGACACCGATCAGCCGGGGCTCAGCGATACGGGTGGCTCTGGTCCGGTGATCATGTCGATCAGTCGCGATTTCGTTCGCGCTGCCGCAGAAGGCCTGGCCGAGCTACGCGATCTATTGGCAGTTGTTGAGGCGCGGCACTTCGAGGCGCTCGAAAAGACGATCATGAAAGGCGTGGCATGATGGATAGCGCGACTTTGTCACCCGGACTGGCGGATTTCGCTGAACGGCTGCGCAAGGCGGCCCTGGCGCTCGATCTGGAGGTCGAGGAACGCCCCGAATTGGCGAGCGGGACCTTCAACGGCGCATCGACCAAGTCGACGACGCTCAGTCCGACCGATCTGCCGGCTGATAGCCACGCGATCCGGATCGATCGCTTCAACATCGTGCTGGGTATCCTCCCCGACGTCGCTGCCATGGAAGCGGTGCTCGAGACGCTGCGGCGTTGCCGCAACCAATGCGTCGTCGCGCGCTCGTTCCTTGGGACTAACGAGACTTTGGACCTGCAGCTGATGCTTCTGGGACCGCGGGCGAGCGAGCGGCACGAGGCTTGGCGCGCAATGGCATTGATGGTCGAGCGCGATGACCGTGTCGCTCGTAAACTGGCGTGGCTGCGACCCGAAGATCCGTTGAATGACGACGAGAGTTTCGCCGACTTTCTCAAGCGCACCTTCCTCGCCCGGCCATGGATCCATGCCGAAGGCAAGTTCGAGGACGTGGCGCTCGATGAGCTGAGCGGCACCAGTGCAACCGCGCCGGGTATACCGCGGACGATGGCGGACGAATGGGAGCGGATCGCGCTCGACGAGAAGAAGACGCCGGATGATATTGTAGCGGCGTTGGTCAAATCCTGGGGTCGGAGGGGTCAGGCGTGAGCAAGATTTTCCTTTCCCGTATCGCGATCCGTGATTTCCGGACCTTCGGCGACTTCGCGATCGAGATTCCGGCGGCGCCTGGTCTTGTTCTGCTCACTGGGACCAACGGCTTGGGAAAAAGCAGCTTCTTCGATGCGATCGAATGGGGACTGACCAATAAGATCCGGCGGTTCGAACCCTATATAAACAAAGGCCGTAAGAAACTCGTCGAGAAGGATTACCTCACGCGCCGGGGTGCTGATCCGGGATCGCATCGCGTCACGCTGACCTTCTCGGACGGCGACCCCGTCGAGCGCAGTGCCACCGGCGGCACGGCGATGGCGGACATCGTCGCGCAACTTGCGCGGTCCGACCGCCGCGCGATCAACGATCTTGGGACCTATTTGGCCCTCACTCACTTCCTCGGCCAGGCAGCGCAGCAGCGGTTCACCAGCCGCGACCCGCAAGACCAATGGCAGGCGCTCAAGGGACCGAGCGGCATAGATCGGCTCGAGCGTATTCGCGCGGGCCTACGGGGGCGACCGACCATCGCTGCATTCACGCGCCGGCTCGAGGCCGAACAAGGCGTCGTCGCCACGCTTGATCGGCAAATCGCGGACTGGCAGGGGTGGATGACGCGCCTTGAGCGGCTCCGCGCGGCTGCCCGCGCCACCGGAGTACTGACGGCCGACGAAGTCGCTGCGCGGATCGAGCTGCTCGAGCAAGACCTTCAGCAGCTCGCAGCGGGCCAGCCACTTGCGGTCACCAGTGAAGGCATCGGGCAGCGCCTCGCTGCGCTCGGCGATCGGATCGGCGAGGCGCTGCGTACCACCAGCGAACGTAAGGAAGAACTGGAGGGGCTCTCGACGCTGCCGGCACAGTTTCTGGTCAGCCAGGCCGAAGGTCGGCTCGATCATCCGAGTCTCGTGCGGTTGCGCAGCTTGGTGAGCGATGCGCAGGCGCGCTACGATCGGGTCTCCCCGCTGATCGGCTCGACCAGCGACGCGGTAACCGCGCAGAACGCCGCGATCGCCGCGATCAACCAGAACATTTCCGTGCTCGACGCCGCGCGTGCCGATCTCGTCCGCCGTGACCAGCTGGGCGAGTGGATCTCGACTGAGCAGCAGGATCGGGCGTCGCTCAACGAGGCGATCGCGGCGCACCGCACGACGATCGCGGAAGCCGATGCCGCGATCAGCCAGTATGGCGAAGCCAGTGCCGAAGTCGCGCGCCTGCGAAGTCTCGCAGCATCCGCGCGCGCGCTTAACGAGTCGATGGCGGATTATCTCGATTTGGAAGGCGAATCCGGGGCCGCCGAAGCGGCACTGGTGCGCGGACGCGAAGCCGCTGCGCGCGCCGCGACCGAACTGGCGCCGCTCGAAGCGCGACTCGCCGATCTCGACAGCAAGATTGCCTATGCCGAACGCGCACGCGCCGAAGCTGACCGCCACGCGTCGGCGATCAGCGCGGCCTTGTCGCAGCTTGCTAGCCATATCCATGAGGACGACACCGACTGCCCGGTGTGCCAGACGTCGTTCGAACCGGGCGCGCTCAAGGCGCTAGCCGATGCTGCGGCATCAGGCAGCGACCATCGCCTGGCGCAAGCCGATGACGCGCTGGAGGCCTTGCGGAGCACCCGACCCGCTCTCAGCGATGAAATCCGTCGCCTTCGAGCGGTCGTGGCGGCGGTCGATGGGCTCGAACGGGTCGCTAGGGCGGCCGCTGATGCCGTGACAAATGCACGCGCCGCCATTGCCCAAACCCTTGCTGCCGCCCCCGAGAGCGATCTTGCCGGGCTTGCAGCAACCCGGGCGCGCGATGCGGAAGCCGCACTTGCGGCCGCAGTGGCAGCGCTGGAACCGCTGTCGGCGAACGCGGCGGCGGCAACCGAACAGCGATCCAGCGTCGCAGCCGATCTCGACGAGCTAATCGCGCGCGACAATCATCTTGGCGCACGGCTGGCGCAGTATCAGGCGGAGGACAAGGCCTGCGTCGATCGCATCGCAGCACGCAATCTGTCGAACGCGACGATCGGCGACATTGAGGCGAGATTGACGGCGGAGCGCGAGCGCGGCGAAGATGCGCGGGGTCGTTTGGCACAGCTAAACGAGGCGGCCGCCAGCGCAGCTGCGGACGTTCAGCGTGAGCAGGCGGCTCTCGAACTTGCGCAGCGCGACCTTGCGGCGGTCGAGGCAGCCCGTGCAACCTCGGAACAAGCCGCACGGCAGATGCAGCAGCGGTGGACACGCGCCGGTCTCAACCACATTCCCAGCCTGGCTGAGTATGATCGTGGACTCTCCGCAATCGAAGCGGCGCTGGCGGGTTTGCGATCACTGGCCGAACGCCAGCGGGTGCTTGCCCGCGACAATGAGGATGCGCTTCTTCAAAGCGAGATCGACGAGATCGTCGCATCGATGCGGGCGGCCGGGGACGACGATGGCGTCCGGGATCCCGCCGCTTATTTGTCCGGACTGAAGGTAAAGATCGAGGCCGCTCGGGCGGCAGTGAAACTCACCAGTACGGCACGCAACGCGGTAAAGCGCTACTCTGAGGACCTTCAGAAGCAGGCCGACGATTTTTCGGCGCGCGTGCTCGACCCGCTCAATACAGTGATCGACGATTTCAACGAGGCAATGCTGAGCACGCCCGGTGAAAGCATTCAGTTCAAGGCGAACACGCGGGTCGATGCGACCAGCTTCGGCATGGCGTTGCGCTACCGGGAGAAGGTCGACGATGCGATCGAGACGAAGAAGGATTTGCCGCCCCAGGTCGTGCTCAGCGAGGGCCAGCTTGCAGCGAATGGCTTTAGCATCCTGTGCGCGGCGAGCACCGCCTATCCTTGGTCACGCTGGCGCGCGCTCCTGCTCGACGATCCGCTGCAGCATAACGACATCATCCACACCGCCGCCTTTGTCGACGTGATGCGCAATATGGTCGAATTGAACGGCTATCAGCTGATAATGTCGAGCCATGACCGTGGCGAGAGTGAGTTCATCGCACGCAAGTTCGATGCGGCCGGTCTGCCCTGTTCCACGGTCCTGTTAACGGCGCCGTCGAACAAAGGCGTAGTCTGGAACGCGCCGGAACATAACAAGGCCGCGACACGGATATTGCGTTCGGTTGCACCCCCCCCGAGCGTCAGCAGCGCCTGACACGGTTGAAGCAAAGGGGAGTATGACTCGGGGTTCAGTGCGATCAGCTCGTCGAAGACGATCGGCATTCGTGCCGACGCATGTTTGCCTCGATCCTGGCAACAATGCCGGTCGAGCAGTCGTCGTTGCGGTGCGCGCGCTGAGCAGAATGTGGCGGATGAGCTCGTAGCGCGCCGTCTATAGATTCTCGAACAGAAGCGAAGTTATCGTGTGCCTTTAGGCCCACTCAGAAAACGCTTAAACGTCCGTTATGGAGGCGCGAAGCAGACTTTGCGCTGAGTTCGTGCGGCCGTCCGCTTGGGGCCGAACTCGACGAAGGACCATGCGTACCCGACCCTGACATTCCGCTCGACTACGACGGGGAAGGAAGGGTTGGTGCATGACAAGCCCGGACGAACCCGGGCTCGCTCCAGTACATGGGTTGGCATGCCGCCGACCGGGTACAACGAGGAGCCTGCCATGACCACGCGATCGAAGAAGACCACCAAAGCTGCTGCATCAGCATCTGGCGCCGAGATCTCCGGCGAAGCCCATGCCTCTTCCCGGGTGTCGCGCAGGGAGGCCCTGCGAAATGCGCTTTCGACGGAACAGGGAGCCAGCATCCGGGAACTTTGCGACAGCTTCGGGTGGCAGCCACATTCAGCCCGGGCGGCGTTGAGCGGGCTACGGAAAGCCGGAACCGGCCTGGCCCGCATCCTGCCGACAACGCCAGATGGCGAAACCCGCTATCGCATTATGACCGAGGTTGACCAAGAGGCTGGAAAAGATGCCTGAGGGTTTGGTGGATCTTGCCTTTCTGGCGGAACTCGACCGCCCCGGGCTGGTCCGGCTGTGGAAAGAACTCTTCGGCACATCGGTCCCGAAGAGCCTGAGCCGCCCGCTGGCCTGTAGGTATCTTGCCTTCGAATTGCAGTCGCGATCTCTGGGCGGCCTGCCCCCCGGATTTCAGAAGCGGCTTGCGGCACTTGCAGGCCCAGACGGCGTGCCGCCTGCACCTCGGCTGAAGCCGGGTGGACGCTATCTGAGAGAGTGGGGTGGGGTGACGCATGTCGTCGAGGTGGAAGACGGAAACTATCTCTGGCAGGGAAAAGCCTGGCCCTCGCTAACCGCCATCGCGCGCGAGATCACCGGCGCACACTGGTCCGGCCCCCGGTTCTTCGGGCTGGCTGCCACCAAGTCGCAAGGTTCAAAACCCCGGGGTAGCCCGTCTGCCGTCACAAAGGCCGCGAAGCCCGGGCAGCAGCTTCGCACCAGCCGGGTGCGGGCATGACGGGTCGTTCTCCAATCCGCGCGGCGATCTACACCCGCAAGTCGACCGAGGACGGGCTGGAGCAGGAGTTCAATTCGCTTGACGCCCAGTATGAGGCCTGTGCCGCCTACATCGCGAGCCAGCGGCACGAAGGCTGGTCGCTCGTCCGCGAGCGGTTCGATGACGGTGGCGTCTCCGGTGGGACGCTGGACCGGCCCGGTCTGCAGCGATTGATGGCCGAGGTGGATGCCGGCCGGATCGGAATGATCGTCGTCTACAAGATCGACCGGCTGACGCGCTCTCTCGCCGACTTCGCCCGGCTCGTGGACCGGCTGGATGCGGCAAAGGCCTCTTTCGTCTCCGTCACGCAGGCTTTCAATACTTCTACCTCGATGGGCCGCCTGACGCTGAACGTTCTGCTGTCCTTTGCACAGTTCGAACGCGAGGTGACGGCCGAGCGCATCCGGGACAAGATCGCCGCCTCGAAGCGCAAGGGTCTCTGGATGGGCGGCACTGTTCCTCTGGGCTACCGCCTCTCCGGAGATCCGGGTGCCCGGAGCCTCATCTGCGATCTGGAAGAGGCGGGAATGGTGCGACAGGTGTTCGATCTCTATGACGAGATTGGCAACATCCGGCTGGTAGAGGCGAGGGCAGATGAGCTTGGCCTGCGGACCCGTGAGCAGGTATTGTCCTCCGGACTGACACGTGGCGGCCGGCCCTTCACGCGCGGCCAGATCCACTACCTTCTGACCAATCCGACCTATCGCGGGCTCATCCGTCACAAGGAAAAGACCTACACTGGCAGTCATCCCGCGATCATCTCCGAGGATCAGTGGGAACGTGTTCAGGAGGCGCTTCTGGCAGCCAGGGCCCGCCCCCGCCGCGGTGCGGACACCACGGCGTGCGATGCCGGTGCTCTCCTCCTCGGGAAGCTCGTGGATGAAGCCGGTGACCGTTTGACACCTTCGGAGACGAAGGCGCGGGGAAAGAGCTATCGCTACTATGTCTCGAACCGCCTTCTGCGCGGGGTGGCCGACGCGACGGGCTGGCGGCTTCCTGCAGAATTGCTGGAAGAGATGGTGGCGACCCATGTCGCCGCGCATCTCCTGCGGCTTGCCGACATGCACGGGATCCTTGCGGTTCCCGATGCCCGACAGGGCGCGCTTATCCTCGAGAAAGTGAACCGGATTGCGCAGCATATGAAGGTCGGAGGTAGCGAACTCCTCGCGGCGCTTATTCAGCGCGGTGTCATCACGGTGGGCAGTATTGCAATTGAGATCGATCGAGCCGCTCTGGGCCATGCGCTGAACATAGCCACGGACGCCATTGCGCCGGAAGTGCTGAAACTTTCGGTTCCCTTTTCGTTGCGGCGCCGCGGCATCGAGACCAGGATCCTCGCTGGTTCAAGAGAATCTGCGCCCGACATGACCATGCTTCGCGCCTTGGCGGAGTCACACCGTATTGCCGCCGCGCGGCTAAGAGGCGGACCCATGGGAAGCCAAGCTGTTAACCAGGAGCGTCCATCCGGAAGCCGGGAGCGGCGCAAGGCCTGGCTGGCCTTCCTCTCACCCCGCATCCAGCTGGCAATCCTTGAAGGGCGCCATCCGGAGAGCCTTAGCCTCGAACGCATTCTTCACTCAGAAATGCCCCTTTCCTGGGACGAGCAGGAACGGTTGTTCGGGCTTGTTGAAGAAACTCCCGCACTCTGATTGAGCGGCTAGAAGGTCGCAACGATGAGAGCGGCGATCTGTCGTTTCGTACTTCGTTGGGACGACGGCAGACAGCACACACCGAGTTCTACGTTATCTATCGGCCGCAGCTGAAGTCCGCTCCGCTGCCATAGCTCGGCCAACCGCCCAGAATGACTCTAGCTGCCCGTTTTCAAAAAAAACCGGCTGGTCGCATTCAGTCTCCACGGGAGAGCCGGCCTGAAGACCCCGAGGCGGCGCGCTATTGGCTTCTCTGCGCGGGGGGTGCTTTCACAACCCGCGGAAACATGGCCACAAAAGCGGGCAATAGAGGATGGTCTCTGGTTCGGGGGACTGAATGGCGGACCCGGAGCGATTCGAACGCCCGACCCTCAGATTCGTAGTCTGATGCTCTATCCAGCTGAGCTACGGGTCCGCAATGTCGGGCGATGT
>LNFM01002533.1_pt1 | contig 54330 bp, 54 predicted proteins | sample 596031 | NCBI WGS metagenome assembly LNFM01 (sample SAMN04254537, study PRJNA301005) | activated carbon metagenome | isolation source: dual media filters at the Ann Arbor, Michigan drinking water treatment plant | place: USA: Ann Arbor
CGCTTGAATCCTTTGGTGTGAGAGCCTGGATTCTACCGGTGGCTGGCCCTCTGCCTATCGTTTCAAGCGTTGCACTTATTCTATGAATTCAGGGGGGGTGGTGGTATAGTTCGCGGCCATTTTCGGTACGTTCGACTCGATTTGTAGTGCCCTTTGCCCGGGAAGCTACGTCAGTCAGGCACGCGTCAAGCAAGGAGTCCAGATGAGCGCCGAGAGCCCGTATGCAGTTGAGCTAAAAGGCGTGAGCTTTAAGCGTGGCGAGCGGGATATTTTTAAAAATGTCGATATCCACATCCCCCGCGGCAAGGTTACGGGGATTATGGGGCCGTCCGGCTGCGGCAAAACCACACTGCTGCGCCTGATTGCTGCGGAGTTGATGCCAAGTCAGGGTGAGGTGAGGGTTAACGGTGTGAACCTGCCCAGCCTCTCGCGTGGCGAGTTGTTCGATATGCGCAAACAGATGGGTGTGCTGTTTCAGAGCGGCGCGTTGTTCACCGATCTGGACGTGTTTGAGAACGTTGCCTTTCCGCTGCGCGTTCACACCCAATTGCCCGAAGAGATGATTCGCGACATCGTACTGATGAAGCTGCAGGCCGTAGGGTTGCGGGGTGCCGTGGAGCTAATGCCTGATGAGTTATCCGGCGGCATGAAGCGTCGTGTGGCGCTGGCTCGCGCGATCGCCCTGGACCCGCAGATATTGATGTATGACGAACCCTTTGTCGGTCAGGACCCAATCGCCATGGGCGTTTTGGTGCGTTTGATTCGCCTGCTCAACGACGCACTGGGTATTACCAGCATCGTGGTTTCGCATGATTTGGCTGAAACCGCCAGCATTGCCGACTACCTCTATGTTGTCGGTGACACTCAGGTGTTGGGTCAGGGGACACCGGCAGAATTGATGGATTCGGATAATCCACGCATTCGTCAATTTATGCAGGGCACGCCCGATGGGCCTGTACCGTTTCACTTTCCGGCGGACAATTACCGCGATGATTTGCTGAGGGGGCGCTGATGCGCAAAACATCTGTGCTCGAACGGGTGCGCCTGTTCGGGCGCGCCGGGATTGATGTGTTGGGTACGCTGGGGCGCTCGGTGATCTTCTTGGTGCGCGCCCTGTTTGGTCGCAGCTCCACCGGCAATGGCTTTCAGTTACTGGTTAAACAGCTGCATTCCGTGGGCGTTATGTCCCTGGCGATCATTGTGGTGTCGGGTGTGTTTATCGGCATGGTGCTGTCGTTGCAGGGCTTTAGCATCCTCGCTCAGTATGGCTCTGAGCAGGCCGTCGGGCAGATGGTGGCCCTGACCCTGCTGCGTGAGCTTGGCCCTGTGGTGACGGCCCTGCTGTTTGCCGGGCGCGCCGGGTCGGCGTTAACCGCCGAAATCGGCAATATGAAATCCACTGAGCAGCTGTCTAGCCTGGCAATGATTGGTGTCGATCCGCTCAAATACATCGTGGCCCCGCGTCTATGGGCGGGTTTTATCTCGATGCCGCTGCTGGCCATAATCTTCAGTGTGGTCGGTATTTGGGGGGGCGCCATGGTCGCGATTGACTGGCTGGGCGTTTATGAAGGCTCGTTCTGGGCCAATATGCAAAACAGCGTTTCCTTTCGCGAGGACGTGCTCAACGGCGTGATCAAAAGCATTGTTTTTGCTTTTGTCGTGACTTGGATTGCCGTCTTTCAGGGTTATGACTGTGAGCCGACTTCGGAAGGAATTAGCCGGGCCACCACCAAGACCGTGGTGTACGCCTCGCTCGCCGTGTTGGGGCTGGACTTTATTCTGACTGCATTGATGTTTGGAGATTTCTGATGCAAAACCGCACGCTGGAAGTGGGTGTCGGCTTGTTCTTGTTGGCAGGATTATTGGCATTCTTGTTACTGGCCTTGCGCGTCAGTGGCCTGACGGTAGGGTCTGATAACACCTACAAGGTCTATGCAAACTTTGACAACATCGCCGGTTTGACGGTGCGATCTAAAGTCACCATGGCTGGAGTGACGATCGGTAAGGTCACCGCCATTGATCTGGATCGTGACAGCTACATGGGGCGCGTGACCATGCAACTCGATGAGGCGGTGAATAACCTGCCGGCTGACTCAACCGCATCGATTCTCACTGCTGGCCTGCTGGGCGAGAAATACATTGGCATCAGCGTCGGTGGTGAAGAAGAAGTGTTGGGCGAGGGCGGCATCATTCATGACACCCAGTCATCGCTCGTGCTGGAAGATCTGATTGGCAAGTTTTTGCTCAATTCGGTTAACAAAGATCAGGCTAATCAGTAGAGGTAATTACCATGTTCAAAACGCTACGAAACGGTCTGTTGATCTGCCTGGCAGCGTTTTCTTTGCCGGTGTTGGCTGCACCCGCAGCTCATGAGGTGGTGCAGGAGACGACGACGAACCTGTTGGCCGACCTTAAAGCGAATAAAGAGCAATACCGCACAGACCCCGGCGCGTTCTATGACGCCCTCAACAGTATTCTCGGTCCAGTGGTGGATGTTGACGGCATCTCGCGCGGCGTAATGACCGTGCGCTACTCGCGTCAGGCGTCGCCTGAGCAAATGCAGCGCTTCCAGGAAAACTTCAAGCGCAGCCTGATGCAGTTTTACGGCAACGCTTTGCTGGAATACAACAATCAGGATATTCGGGTATTGCCGGCAACCGGCCAGCAAGACCCACAGCGCGCCTCGGTGAATATGGAAATTCGTGATGGCAATGGGGCTGTCTATCCGTTGTCTTACACCATGGTCAGCCAAGACGGCACATGGAAGATGCGTAATGTGGTGATCAATGGCATCAACATCGGCAAGCTGTTCCGTGACCAGTTTGCCCAAGCCATGCAGGAAAACCAGAATGATCTAGACAAGGTCATCAACAACTGGACCGATACGGTAGCCAAGGCGCGTCAAGGGTCTAGTGCATCGTGAGTCAGGCCAGCATCAGCGAGTTGTCGCCGGGTCTGATTACGTTGGCCGGTGTGCTGGATTACAGCAGTGCGCCTGCTCTGCGTGAGCAGGGGGCGCGCTTGATCAAGGGGGCGTCTGCTGCGACCTGCGTGATTGACTGTACCGGTGTGGTGAAATCCAGCAGCGTCGGTGTGTCCTTGCTCTTGGCATTTATGCGTGATGCCGCGGCCGCCGGCAAAGCGTTCAGCATCAAAGGCTTGCCCAACGACATGCGCGAAATCGCCAATGTTTGCGGTTTGCTGGAAATTTTGCCCCAGCAGGCCTGAGTGCCATCGCGCGCGTCGGTCCCTTGGCATAATGCGGGGTTCGCAGGCGAGGGGCTTTTTTGTATGATGCTCGGCCCGCGAGCGTCTGCTCGGCTGTCGTTAATTCATGCATTGATCGAGGTTGAGCATGCAAGCCTTAGAAGTAAAAAGTCTCCTAGAGGCTAAATTGCCGGATACCCAGGTGGAAGTCGAAGGCGAAGGCTGCAACTTCCAGCTGAACCTGATCAGCGATGAACTGGCCGCTCTAAGCCCAGTCAAGCGCCAGCAACAGATTTACGCTCACCTCAATGCCTGGATTGCCGATGGCAGCATCCACGCCGTGAGTATGAAATTCTTCAGCCGTGCCGATTGGGCTGCGCGCTCCTAAACCGAGAGAATCATGGACAAACTGATTATTACCGGCGGTGTGCGCCTCGATGGCGAAATCCGCATTTCCGGGGCGAAGAACTCTGCCCTGCCGATTCTCGCCGCCACCCTGCTGGGCGACGCGCCCGTAACCATCTGCAACCTGCCGCATCTGCACGACATCACCACCATGATCGAGCTGTTCGGTCGCATGGGTATTGAGCCGATCATCGACGAGAAGCTCAGTGTGGAAGTCGATGCGCGTGCTATCAAAACCCTGGTGGCGCCTTACGAGCTGGTGAAAACCATGCGCGCCTCGATCCTGGTGCTTGGTCCGATGGTGGCGCGCTTCGGTTATGCCGAAGTGGCCCTGCCGGGCGGCTGCGCCATCGGTTCGCGTCCGGTTGATCTGCACATCCGCGGCCTCGAAGCCATGGGCGCGATCATTGATGTCGAAGCCGGCTATATCAAGGCCAAGGCACCAGAAGGTGGTCTGCGTGGCGCGCACTTTTTCTTCGATACCGTCAGTGTGACCGGTACTGAAAACATCATGATGGCGGCGACTCTGGCCAAAGGTCGCAGCGTGCTGGAAAACGCCGCGCGCGAGCCGGAAGTGGTTGACTTGGCCAACTGCCTGATCGCCATGGGCGCGAAAATCAGCGGTGCCGGCACCGACACCATCACCATCGATGGCGTTGAGCGCCTGCACGGCGCGCGCTTCAGCGTGATGCCAGACCGTATCGAAACCGGTACCTATCTGGTGGCTGCTGCTGTTACAGGCGGCCGAGTCAAGGTTAAGGATACCGATCCAACCACGCTTGAAGCGGTGTTGTCCAAACTGCAGGAAGCCGGTGCAGAGATCACCTGTGGCAATGACTGGATTGAGCTGAACATGCACGGCAAACGGCCGAAAGCCGTGAACCTGCGTACTGCGCCATACCCGGCGTTCCCAACGGACATGCAGGCGCAGTTTATCGCCCTCAATGCGATTGCCGAAGGCACCGGTACGGTGATCGAAACCGTATTCGAGAACCGCTTTATGCACGTGCACGAAATGATCCGCATGGGTGCGCAGATCCAGGTCGAAGGCAACACTGCCATCGTCACTGGCGTTGAAACGCTCAAAGGTGCGCCGGTTATGGCCACCGACCTGCGCGCTTCCGCCAGCCTAGTGATCTCCGCCCTTGTTGCCGAAGGTGACACGCTGATCGATCGCATCTACCACATCGACCGTGGGTACGAGTGCATCGAGGAAAAACTGCAGTTGCTCGGCGCCAAAATCCGCCGCGTGCCGGGTTAATGCCATGCTGACCATTGCCCTTTCCAAAGGCCGGATTCTCGATGACACCCTGCCGCTGCTGGCGGCGGCGGGGATCGAGCCGACCGAAAATCCGGATAAAAGCCGCAAGCTGATTATCCCCACCACGCTGGACGATGTGCGGTTGTTGATCGTGCGTGCCACCGACGTGCCGACCTATGTCGAGCATGGCGCGGCTGATCTTGGCGTGGCGGGTAAAGATGTGCTGATGGAGTACGGCGGTCAGGGCCTGTATGAGCCGCTGGACCTGCGCATTGCCCGCTGCAAGCTGATGACCGCCGGTGCTGTCGGCGCGCCTGAACCCAAGGGCCGACTGCGCGTGGCCACCAAGTTCGTCAACGTTGCAAAGCGCTATTACGCCGAACAGGGTCGCCAGGTCGACATCATCAAGCTGTATGGCTCGATGGAGCTGGCACCGCTGGTGGGGCTGGCCGACAAGATTATTGATGTGGTCGACACTGGCAACACCCTGCGCGCCAATGGCCTGGAAGCTCAAGAATTGATTGCCCACATCAGCTCGCGTCTGGTGGTTAACAAAGCGTCGATGAAAATGCAGCACGCGCGCATTCAAGCGTTGATCGACACCCTGCGCGCTGCGGTTGAAGCGCGACACCCTCGCTAACCCCTGCCATGCGGCAATTCGCCGCGTGACCGCCAAGGACGGCGGAAATGCCGGAATCGCAGGAGCATATTCCCGGCCCTATCCGCGTTATAGCCAAAATTCTCAGGTGCCCGCGCGGAGCGGTTGGTACTCTACGGGCGCTTGAGCATTTGCCAATTTAAGAGGCCCGCTATGACCGCTCCTATCGCTATCCGCCGACTCAATGCCGCTGACCAGGACTTTGCCCAGCATCTGGATCATCTGCTGAGCTGGGAAAGTGTCTCGGACGATGCGGTCAATCAGCGTGTGCTGGATATCATCAAAGCCGTGCGCGAGCGTGGCGACGCTGCCCTGGTCGAATTTACCAAGCAGTTCGATGGCCTCGACGTCGTCAGCATGGCCGATTTGATTCTGCCCCGTGAGCGTCTCGAGCTCGCGTTGACTCGTATCACCCCTGAGCAACGCAGCGCCCTGGAAACGGCCGCCGAGCGCGTGCGCAGTTATCACGAGCGGCAGAAACAGGACTCCTGGACCTACACCGAAGCCGATGGCACGGTGCTGGGGCAGAAGGTCACGCCGCTGGATCGCGCGGGTTTGTATGTGCCGGGTGGCAAAGCCTCGTACCCATCCTCGGTGTTGATGAACGCCATCCCAGCCAAGGTTGCCGGTGTGCCGGAAGTGGTGATGGTGGTGCCGACACCGCGTGGCGAAATCAACGAACTGGTGCTGGCTGCGGCCTGTATTGCCGGGGTTGACCGTGTATTCACCATCGGTGGCGCGCAGGCCGTTGCCGCACTGGCCTATGGCACCGAAAGCGTGCCGCCGGTGGACAAGATCGTTGGTCCGGGCAACATCTATGTCGCCACCGCCAAGCGGCACGTGTTCGGCAAGGTCGGCATCGACATGATCGCCGGGCCGTCGGAGATTCTCGTGGTGTGTGACGGCCAGACCGACCCTGACTGGATCGCCATGGACCTGTTCTCTCAGGCCGAGCACGACGAAGACGCGCAGTCGATTCTGGTCAGCCCGGATGCCGCCTTCCTTGATCGCGTGGCCGAAAGCATCGCCAAACTGCTGCCAACCTTGGAGCGCGAGACGATTGCACGCACCTCCCTGGAAGGTCGCGGTGCATTGATTCAAGTAGCCGATATGGCCCAAGCGATTGAAGTGGCTAACCGTATTGCCCCAGAGCACTTGGAATTGTCGGTGGCAAACCCCGATGAGTACCTGCCGCTGATCCGTCATGCGGGCGCGATTTTTATGGGCCGTTACACTGCCGAGGCGCTCGGCGACTATTGCGCAGGCCCTAACCACGTACTGCCGACCTCCGGCACCGCGCGCTATTCCTCGCCGCTGGGGGTGTATGACTTCCAGAAACGCTCGTCGATCATCCATTGTTCGGCCGAGGGCGCATCGGAATTGGGCAAGGTCGCCAGCGTGCTGGCCCGTGGCGAGTCGCTGACCGCTCACGCCCGCAGCGCCGAGTACCGCATCAAGCCCTGATGGCTGTTTGTAGGGTGGACAACGCTTTGCGTGTCCACCGCCTTGTCCGGTGAAAAACGCTTCGCGGATTTCACCCTACACAAACCGAAGAATTCGAGGAGAGAAGGGCAGATGAGCAAATTCTGGAGCCCCTTCGTCAAAGACCTGGTGCCTTATGTACCGGGCGAGCAGCCGAAACTGGCCAAGCTGGTCAAGCTCAACACCAACGAGAACCCCTACGGCCCTTCGCCTAAGGCGATTGCTGCCATGCAGGCCGAGGTGAATGACAACCTGCGCCTGTATCCGGACCCCAATAGCGACCGCTTAAAGCAAGCAGTGGCCGATTATTACGGCGTGCAGACGGCTCAGGTGTTTGTCGGCAACGGTTCCGATGAGGTGCTGGCACATGCCTTCCACGGCCTGTTCCAGCAAAGCCAGCCGCTGTTATTCCCGGATATCAGCTACAGCTTTTATCCGGTTTACTGCGGGCTGTATGGCATCGACTTCGTACAGGTGCCGTTGGATGAGCAGTTCCAGATTCGTGTTGAGGACTATGCGCGGCCCAATGGCGGTATCATCTTCCCCAATCCCAACGCGCCTACTGGTTGCGCGCTGGCGCTGGATGCGATTGAACGTTTGCTCAAGGCCAACCCGGATAGCGTTGTGCTGGTCGATGAGGCTTATATCGATTTCGGCGGCGAGACGGCGATCAGTCTGGTGGACAAATACCCGAACCTGCTGGTCAGCCAGACCCTATCCAAATCGCGCTCCTTGGCGGGGCTGCGGGTCGGTATTGCGGTCGGCCATCCGGACTTGATTGAGGCGCTGGAGCGCATCAAGAACAGCTTCAACTCCTACCCGTTGGACCGTATGGCGATTGCCGGTGCGGCGGCGGCGTTTGAGGATAAGGCCTACTTCGAGCAAACCTGCCAGCGCGTGATCGACAGCCGCGACGCCGTGGTGGCTGGGCTGGAGACCTTAGGCTTTGAGGTGTTGCCGTCGGCTGCGAACTTTGTTTTCGCTCGCCACCCCGGCAAAGATGCCGCGACGCTGGCCGCCGGTTTGCGTGAGCAGGGCGTGATCGTGCGGCACTTCAAGCAACAGCGCATCGCTCAGTTCCTGCGTATCACCATCGGCACGCCTGAGCAGAATCAGGCGTTGCTGGATGCGTTGCAAGACCTGTAGCGTGTAGCCCGGATGCAATCCGGGAACGTCGCTCTCTGCTCGGGATTGCATCCGGGTCACGTAAAAGCCAGCGCCGCGTCAGCAGCGCTGGCTTTTTATTGCCTGCGTGTTACTCGTGGTGCGCCTGGCCGAGAAAGGTCAGCGAGGTAAACAGGCCGCGCGTCTCGATGTCTTTGTCGCCCTTAACCGGCAGGTCGATGGAGGCGCTGATGATGTTCAGCCCTTGGTTGCGCACCATAACCTGAGCGCGGCCGTTGGCATCGGTGGTGGCGCTGACGTGGTGCGGCGCGCCACGGTAGTCGCCAGTCAGCGCCACCCCGGCAACTGGTTTGCCGTCCACCAGCACTCGAACTGGCAATGGCTTGCCGGGGCCGACGGTGAGTGGGTCAACTTCGGGCAAGATAAGCATTTTCAGCTGATCCAATGCCGGCAGCTTGGCCCCGTGCTGATAGATCGCCAGGCTGTATTTAAAGGTGTGCAGCGATTGGGTTGAATTCGGTACTTGGCTGCGCCCGGCGTTAATCCATTGCTTATCCGGGGTGAGCGACCATGCGCCGTTATCCAGTGCTACGCCCACCACAGCGGCGGGTTTGAGCGGTTGCAGGCGGGCGTGGTCGGGCAGGCGCGCAACGGTCACGGGGATCATCTTGCCGTTGCGGTCATAGGCCCAGGCACCGCTGATTTTATCGGCCTTGAAAGCTTTGTCCTCCGCGCCATGCCCGTAAACCGCTTCGATATTGCCTCGGCGTTCCTCCAGCCATAGCCCGTGGGCGCTGGCCTGAGCGGTAAACAACAAGCTGGCGAGTAAGAGCGCGGTGCGTGCCATAAGGCTTCCTTGTAAGGGCGAGTTGGCAGAGTGGTAAATGGTCAAAAGTATTTGAGCCAGGTGAGGTCGCGGCGGCGTACTTTCAGCGCAGCGAACCAGCGTGTGGCGGGATACAGCGCCACGGCCAATAGAGCGGTGCACAGCCATACCCACGCGAACTGATCAAAGCCAAAGAACGCACCTTGATTCAGCCCCCAGATAGCCACTGCCGCCAGATACAGCAGCTTGAGTACATACAAATGCAGTAGATAAAAGAACATCGGTGCGCCGCCGAAGGCTATCAATGGGCGAACCCACGCCCGTGCCTGGACGCGCTCCAGGCTGCGCAATATCAGCAAACCCAGGCCGAGGGTGAGCGCCAAAAACAGCAGCGAGGGCGGGTATTTGGTGATGTTGAGCACGCTCATCAGGGTCAACAGGGTGCTGTCATACGGCTGCCAAGGTTGCTCGCCATAGCCGTTCAGCAGACGCAGCAGCATGAACAGGCCCAGCGCTAGCAGGCCGCTGCGCAACAAATAGCGGCGGCGCTGGGTCGCTGATGTGGCGTGGGTAAACCACGGCCCGGCGGCATAGCCCAAGGCGATGACACCGATCCAGGGTAAAACCGGGTACGACGTGCGCAAGCGCAGCGACTCCGACAATTCGATCCAGCCCCGGTCATGCAGAACAGCCCAGGGAATATGCCAGAACGATTCCTTGGCGAAGCTCAGTGAGTCCAACAGGTTATGGCCGCCGATGATCAACAGGCCAAGCGCCACCAGCAGCGCGCGCGGCAGCCAGATCAAGACTGACAGCGCCAGCATGCTCAAGCCGATGGCCCAGATCACCTGCAGGTAAATCACGCTGGGCGGGAACTCGAAGGTCCAAGCGAAGTTAACCAGGGTGAACTCCAGCGCCACCAGAAACAGCCCACGTGTGCACAAAAAACGCGCGACATCGGCTTTGCTTTGCTGCTTTTGACCGTAAAGAAAGGCCGACAACCCGCTGAGGAAGATAAACAACGGCGCACAGAGGTGCGCCAGGCTGCGGCTGAAGAACAGGGCCGGCTCGGTTGTCTCGATCGGCATAGGGTCCGGTACCTGCATGTGCAGGTAAAAGGTTTCGCGTACATGGTCGAGCAGCATCAACAGGATGATCAGCCCGCGCAGGGCGTCAATCGATTGCAAGCGAGCGCTGAGCGGCGGGGCAGTGGTGCTGAGGGGCATGGAGTGTTCACTGAGGGGATAAGGGCTTCGCGGCACGGTTTGCGTGCGCTGGGCGCCAGCTCTTGCGAGCTTCGTATGCGGCGGCCGGGCGTGCGGCGGCTAGTCTGGCATTGATGTAATAACATATCAATATTGTTGCGAGGCATTATCAGCTGCGTTGCGGGGCGGGCTGTTGATGTGGGCCGGTCACGTTCAACCCCTCGCGCGTAAGCCGCCTATGTCGGCATTCCTGGCGACCTTTGCCCGCCGCGCCCAGGTGCAAAAGGCTGGTGCGGCTTGATCAGTTACCGTTGACGGCTGGTCTGACGCCAATTTCGGCTGTCAATTGCAGTGGCTTGCCATTGCGCAGGACGTCGATGCTGATTGTGTCGCCGGGTCGGGTGCGGGCCACTTGGTTCATTGAACGACGTCCGTCGCCGGCGGCTTTGCCATCGATGGTGAGGATTAAGTCACCCGGTTGCAGCCCGGCCTTTTGCGCCGGGCCGTCACGATAAATGCCGGCCACGACGATGCCGGGGCGTCCGTCTAGGCCAAACGATTCGGCCAGCTCCGGGGTCAAGGGCTGCACTTCAATGCCCAGCCAGCCGCGTATCACTTGGCCATGCTCGATAATGGCTTGCATGACCTCCATCGCCAGCTTCACCGGAATGGCAAAGCCGATGCCTTGCGAGCCGCCGGACTTGGAGAAAATCGCCGTATTGATGCCCACTAGGTTGCCGTAGGCATCCACCAGTGCGCCGCCCGAATTGCCGGGATTGATCGCCGCGTCGGTCTGGATGAAGTCCTCGTAGGTATTCAGGCCCAGTTGGTTGCGCCCGGTGGCGCTGATGATGCCCATGGTCACCGTCTGGCCAACGCCGAATGGGTTGCCGATGGCCAGGCTGACGTCACCGATACGGATATTGTCCGAGCGTCCGAGAATGATGAATGGCAGATCCGGCAGGTCGATCTTGAGTACCGCGAGGTCGGTTTCCGGGTCGCTGCCAATGATGCGCGCCAGGGTTTCGCGACCATCTTTGAGCGCCACGACGATCTGATCGGCACCGGCGACTACGTGGTTGTTGGTCAGCAGATAACCCTCGGGACTCATGATTACCGCCGAGCCCAAGCTCGATTCCATGCGCCGCTGACGTGGCAGGTTGTCGCCGAAGAACTTTCGAAACTGCGGGTCTTCGAACAACGGATGCGCGGGTTTACTGACGAACTTGGTGGTGTACAGGTTGGCCACCGCTGGCGAGGCAACACTCACCGCGTCGGCATAGGACACCGGCCCTTCCTGCATGCGCGTATAGAACGGTGCCAGACGCACGTTCACGTCTTGCCCCGGCAGGCCGACCCATTGCGGGAAGTACTGCATGATCAGCAAGGCCAGAAGCACGCCTACCAGCAGGGGCCAGCCGAAAAAACGCAGGGCCTTGAACATCGATCCAATCCTGAGGGTTGCGAGGGGCAGGTGCGCCCCTTAAGGTTCATCATTATAGAGAGGCTGCTGCGAATAAAGCAGCGCCTTGCCACCGTCCAAAAGGAAACACCGATGGCCATTGCCCTGGCGACCCTCGTAGAAGAAGCCGACCGCTACCTCAATGCGGCGCGCATCAGTGATTACTGCCCCAACGGCCTGCAGGTTGAAGGTCGGCCTCAGGTGCGCCGGATTGTCAGCGGTGTAACGGCCAGCCAGGCGCTGGTCGATGCGGCGGTCGAGGCCGAAGCCGATGTGTTGCTGGTGCACCACGGTTACTTCTGGAAAGGCGAAAACCCCTGCATTACCGGGATGAAACGCCGCCGCCTGCAAACCCTGCTGGCCAACGACATCAGCCTGCTGGCCTATCACCTGCCGCTCGATGTGCACCCTGAGGTGGGTAACAACGTGCAGTTGGCTGCGCAACTCGGTATCACCGTTGAGGGCCCGTTGGAGCCGGATAATCCGCGCACCGTCGGCTTGGTTGGTTCGTTGAGTCAGGCCATGAGCCCGCGTGATTTCGCCCGCCATGTGCAACAGGTCTTGGGGCGCGAGCCGCTGCTGGTCGAAGGCGCAGAGATGATTCGCCGGGTTGGCTGGTGCACCGGCGGCGGCCAGGGCTATATCGATCAGGCGATTGCGGCTGGCGTCGACCTGTACCTGACCGGCGAGGCCTCGGAGCAAACCTTCCACAGCGCCCAGGAAAACGCCATCAGCTTTATCGCCGCCGGGCATCACGCCACTGAACGTTATGGGGTACAGGCATTGGGTAATTACTTGGCGCGCCGGTTTGCCATCGAACACCTGTTTATTGATTGTCCCAACCCGATTTGAAGCCCGTGAGTTGCCATTCGGCGGCTATAAAGCTAGATCTTTTCGATCTAACCGCTCTCCTGATTAGAAGAAGGGGCTGTGCTAGAGTGCGCCCTCGTCCACGGCCCGCCGGCCCAAACACCTCGAAAACCGTGAGTAGCCATGCTCGATAAATTGACCCACCTGAAGCAGCTTGAGGCGGAAAGTATCCACATCATTCGTGAAGTGGCCGCCGAATTCGACAACCCGGTAATGCTCTATTCCATTGGTAAAGACTCCGCCGTGATGCTGCACCTGGCACGCAAGGCGTTCTTTCCTGGCAAGTTGCCGTTCCCGGTGCTGCATGTCGACACCCGCTGGAAGTTTCAGGAGATGTACCGCTTCCGCGAGAAAATGGTCAACGAGTATGGCCTGGACCTGATCACTCACATCAACCCGGATGGTGTGGCGCAGAACATGAACCCCTTCACGTACGGCAGTGCCAAGCACACCGACGTAATGAAGACCGAAGGGCTCAAGCAAGCGCTGAATCAATACGGCTTTGATGCCGCCTTCGGTGGCGCGCGCCGTGACGAAGAAAAGTCCCGCGCCAAAGAGCGCGTGTACTCCTTCCGCGACAGCAACCACCGCTGGGACCCGAAAAACCAGCGCCCCGAGCTGTGGAATGTCTACAACGGCAAGGTCAAAAAGGGCGAGTCGATCCGTGTCTTCCCGCTGTCCAACTGGACCGAGCTGGACATCTGGCAGTACATCTATCTGGAGCAAATCCCGATCGTACCGCTTTACTTCGCCGCTGAACGCGAGGTGATCGAGAAGAACGGCACGCTGATCATGATCGACGACGAGCGCATCCTTGAGCACCTCTCGGACGAAGAGAAAGCCAGCATCACCAAAAAGATGGTGCGCTTCCGCACGCTTGGCTGCTATCCGCTGACCGGCGCCGTGGAGTCCACGGCCACCAGCTTGACCGACATCATTCAAGAAATGCTGCTGACCCGCACGTCCGAGCGTCAGGGCCGCGTGATCGACCACGATGCCGCTGGGTCGATGGAAGAGAAAAAACGTCAGGGGTACTTTTAAGATGTCGCACCAATCCGATCTGATCAGCGAAGACATCCTCGCTTACCTGGCTCAGCACGAGCGTAAAGAGCTGCTGCGCTTCCTTACCTGCGGCAACGTCGATGACGGTAAGAGCACCTTGATTGGTCGTCTGTTGCACGACACCAAGATGATCTACGAAGACCATCTGGACGCCATCAGCAAAGACTCTAAGAAAGTCGGCACCACCGGTGACGACATCGACCTGGCGCTGCTTGTCGATGGCCTGCAGGCCGAGCGTGAGCAAGGCATCACCATCGATGTGGCATACCGCTATTTCAGCACCGCCAAGCGCAAGTTCATCATCGCCGACACCCCCGGCCATGAGCAGTACACGCGCAACATGGCCACCGGCGCATCTAACTGCGACTTGGCGATCATCCTGATCGACGCCCGTTATGGCGTGCAGACCCAGACCAAGCGCCACAGCTTTATTGCCAGCCTGCTGGGTATCAAACACATTGTTGTGGCCATTAATAAAATGGACCTCAAGGGTTTTGATCAAGGCGTATTCGAGCAGATCAAGGCTGATTACCTGAAGTTCGCCGAAGGCATCGCGCTCAAACCAAGCTCGCTGCATTTCGTGCCGATGTCGGCGCTGAAGGGCGATAACGTGGTCAACAAGAGCGAGCAGTCGCCTTGGTACACCGGCCAGTCGCTGATGGAGATTCTTGAAAGCGTGGAAGTCGCCGGTGACCGTAACTTCACCGACCTGCGTTTCCCGGTGCAGTACGTCAACCGTCCCAACCTGAACTTCCGTGGTTTCGCCGGTACCCTGGCCAGTGGCATCGTGCGCAAGGGCGATGAAATCATCGCTTTGCCATCGGGCAAAGGCAGCAAGGTTAAATCCATCGTCACCTTTGAAGGTGAGCTGGAGCAGGCTGGCCCTGGTCAGGCAATTACCATCACCCTGGAAGATGAAATCGACGTCTCCCGTGGCGACATGCTGGTGCATGCCGACAGCCGCCCGCAGGTGGTCGACAGCTTCGACGCCATGCTGGTGTGGATGGCTGAAGAGCCGATGCTGCCGGGCAAGAAATACGACATCAAGCGTGCGACCAGTTATGTGCCGGGTTCGATTGCCAGCATCACTCACCGGGTGGATGTGAACACTCTGGAAGAGGGTGCGGCGAGCAGCCTGCAACTCAACGAAATCGGTCAGGTGCGCATTGCGCTAGATACGCCGATTGCATTGGACGGCTACGCGCACAACCGCACCACCGGCTCCTTTATCGTCATCGATCGTCTGACTAACGGCACGGTCGGTGCGGGCATGATCATCGCTGAGCCGGTGAGCGCGCAGGGCACAACGGGGCACCACGGTAAGTTGGCGCATGTGTCGACCGAAGAGCGTGCGATGCGCTTTGGTCAGCAGCCAGCGACGGTATTGTTCAGCGGCCTGTCCGGCGCGGGCAAGAGCACCCTGGCCTACGCCGTTGAGCGCAAGCTGTTTGATATGGGCCGTGCGGTCTATGTGCTCGATGGGCAGAACCTGCGTCACGACCTGAACAAAGGCTTGCCGCAAGATCGCGCCGGGCGTACCGAAAACTGGCGTCGCGCCGCACATGTTGCGCGTCAGTTCAACGAAGCCGGTTTGCTGACCTTGGCTGCCTTTGTTGCGCCGGATGCCGAAGGCCGCGAGCAGGCCAAGACGCTGATCGGTGCCGAGCGCTTGATCACGGTGTACGTGCAAGCGTCCCCGCAAGTCTGCGCCGAACGTGACCCGCAAGGCCTATATGCCGCCGGTGGCGACAACATCCCGGGCGAGTCCTTCCCGTACGACATTCCGCTGAATGCCGATCTGGTGATCGACACGCAGGCGTTGTCGGTGGAAGAGGGCGTCAAGCAGGTGTTGGCCTTGCTGCGTGAGCGTGGCGCGATTTAAGACCCTGTTTACGATCAGCTGCGCGTCGGTCCTGCGGCGTTAAAAACAGGCTCGGAATGCTCATGTACAAAAGTACACTCCGCTTCCTCGCCTGTTTTTGCCTAGCAGGACTCTAGCTCGCAAGCTCGTAAGCAGGTTCTAGTCGGACTTGTTTCACAATAAAAAAGCCCCGCCTAGTTCGCGGGGCTTTTTTATTGGCAGCAGATTCTTGCCCGTAGGAGCGGCCCATGGGCGCGATAGCTGTTTCGCGGGCATGGCTTAGGCGTCACCGCTGTTCCTACAATCCCGACGCCAACAAAAAGCCCCGGCTGTTTAGGCCGAGGCTTTTGGGGGCGGGAAATTATTACTTGTTCTTCAAACCGTAGCTTTCATCGAGCATGCCCGGCACATCGGCACTTTTCGGCGCGTAGTCCTTGGGCATTTCGTTGTTCTTCGGTGGCGTCAAACGTTCGCGTTTTTCGCTGGCGTCGTCGGTATGCAGGGCCGCCAGTAGGCGTTGACGGGTCAACTCGTCGAGGGCCAGGCGATTGGCACCCTCAGATAGGTGTTCTTGCACGTCCTGATAACTCTGGTTGAGCTTTTTCACCATGCTGGCTGTGGTGTTGAAGTGGCTGACCACTTCACTTTGATAAGCATCAAAGCGCGCCTGCATGTCATCCAGTTGGCGCTGGGTGCGGTTGGGGGCTGCATTGGGTGCTAGGCGGGCAATCAGGAAGCCAATGGCAATGCCAGCGACCAGGGTCATAGCGGGTAGCAACCAGGCGGTGAGCGTCTGTTCCACGAGTCCTTCCTCTCTAAACGGCTTTGCTTTACGTTAACGGCTCGAACCTGCGCTGTATACCGCAAGTGCGGCGCAGGCTGTCAGCTAGACGAGTCGACCCACTGCGAGGTCACGGAGTTCCCTGTTGCTCACCCGCGAAACCCCCATCACGATTGCCGGCCCCTGCGGCCAACTCGAAGCCCTCTGGCTGGATACCCCCGACGCCCGTGGCGTTGCGCTGATCTGCCACCCCAATCCGATACAGGGCGGCACCATGCTCAACAAGGTGGTGTCCACCCTGCAACGCACCTGCCGTGACAGTGGCCTGGCCACGTTACGCTTTAACTACCGTGGCGTGGGCGCGAGTGCGGGCAGCCATGACATGGCGATTGGCGAGGTAGATGACGCCGAGGCGGTGGCTCATTGGCTGCGCGAAAAATACCCGACACTGCCGCTGACTTTGCTGGGCTTCTCCTTTGGAGGCTTTGTCGCGGCGGCCTTGGGCGCGCGTCTGGAAGCTCAGGGTATAACGCCCGAAAAGCTGTTTATGCTGGCCCCGGCGGTGCATCGCCTGACGGATGACACGCCAGCGGCCGGCCAGTGCCCGCTGATCCTGATCCAGCCCGAAGACGACGAAGTGATTGATCCGCAGGTGGTCTATCAATGGTCGGCGGCGCTTGGGCGTGCCCATGAACTGCTGAAAGTGGCAGAATGCGGCCACTTTTTTCACGGCAAGCTTACTGACCTCAAAGATCTGCTGCTGCCGCGTCTCTGACCCCGCAGGCCAATAGCGCCTGAGTAGATAAGCGAACGTTATGACCACTCGTATCCTTACCGGCATCACCACCACCGGCACGCCGCACCTGGGCAACTACGCGGGCGCGATTCGCCCGGCCATCGTTGCCAGCCGTGCGGCGGATGCTGATTCGTTCTACTTTTTGGCCGATTACCACGCCCTGATCAAGTGCGATGACCCAGCGCGTATCCAGCGTTCACGCCTGGAAATCGCCGCCACCTGGCTGGCGCTGGGCTTGGATACCGACAAGGCCACCTTCTACCGTCAGTCGGATATTCCAGAGATCCCCGAGCTGTGCTGGCTGCTCACCTGCGTCGCGGGCAAGGGCCTGCTCAACCGCGCCCATGCCTACAAGGCCTCGGTGGACAAGAACGTTGAGCAGGGTGAAGACCCGGATGCCGGTATCACCATGGGCTTGTTCAGCTACCCGGTGCTGATGGCCGCCGACATTCTGATGTTCAACGCACACAAAGTGCCGGTCGGTCGTGACCAGATCCAACACGTGGAAATGGCCCGCGACATTGGCCAGCGCTTCAACCACTTGTTTGGCAACGGTAAAGAGTTGTTCACCCTGCCTGAAGCGGTGATCGAAGAAGACGTGGCCACCTTGCCCGGCCTCGACGGTCGCAAGATGAGCAAAAGCTACCACAACACCATCCCGCTGTTCGGCACTGCCAAGCAACTCAAGGACGCTGTGGCACGTATCGTCACTGACTCGAAGCTGCCGGGTGAAGCCAAGGATGCCGATAGCTCGCACCTGTTCACTCTTTATCAGGCCTTTGCCGCGCCCGCCCAACAGGCTGAGTTTCGCGCCGAACTGGAAAGTGGCTTGGCCTGGGGCGAGGCCAAGAATCGCCTGTATCAGCTGCTGGAAAGTCAGCTGGGCGAGGCTCGCGAGCGTTACAACGCCTTGATCAGCAAGCCGGCTGACCTGGAAGATATCCTGCTGGCCGGTGCCGCCAAAGCGCGTAAAACCGCCACGCCGTTCCTCGGTGAGTTGCGTGAAGCGGTGGGCCTGCGCTCGTTCCGCAGTCAGGCCATCAACACCGCTGGCGAGAAGAAAAAAGCCGGCAAGAGCGCGCGTTTCGTCAGCTTCCGTGACGAAGACGGCAGCTTCCGTTTCCGCCTGCTGGACGCCGCGGGTGAGCAGTTGCTGCTGTCCAAGTCGTTTGCCGATGGCAAGGCAGCAGGCATGGTCAACAAGCGCCTGCAATCCGGCGAAGCGCTGGATGTGCGCGAGCAGGACGGTGCTTTCGGGGTTTGGCTGGACGATGAGTGCGTGGCGCAAAGCCCGGCATTCGCCGACGGCGACGCGCGTGAGGCCGCTATCACGCGCTTGCGCGAGGCGCTGGCACCTCAGGATTAAGGTGTAGGTTGGGTTGAGGAGCAACGCGACGAAGCCCAACGTTGCGTTTTTGTTGGGCTTCGCTGCGCTCAACGCCAACCTACCCGATTGCCAATCCCCCGGGGCGTCGCTAAAGTGACGCCCCCGTTTTACTTGCCCGGCTAACGAATTATGACTCCTCTAGAACGCTACCAGGCTGACCTTAAACGCCCTGATTTCTTCCATGATGCAGCGCAGGAAACAGCGGTACGTCACCTGCAACGCCTGTATGACGACCTGGTCGCCGCCGAGAAGGGCGGTGCCGGCGTGTTCGGCAAGCTGTTCGGCAAAAAGCCGCAGGGGCCGGTCAAGGGCCTGTATTTCTGGGGCGGCGTTGGGCGTGGTAAGACCTACCTCGTCGACACCTTCTTCGATGCACTGCCGTTCGAGCGCAAGGTGCGTACGCACTTCCACCGCTTTATGAAGCGCGTGCATGAAGAAATGCGCACGCTCAAAGGCGAAAAGAACCCGCTGACCATCATCGGCAAGCGTTTTGCCGACGAAGCCAAGGTCATCTGCTTCGACGAGTTTTTCGTCAGCGACATTACTGATGCGATGATCCTCGCCACCCTGATGGAAGAGTTGTTCAAGAACGGCGTCAGCCTGGTTGCGACCTCCAACATCGTGCCTGACGGCTTGTACAAAGATGGTCTGCAGCGTGCACGCTTCCTGCCGGCGATTGCCCTGCTCAAGCAGCACACCGAGATCGTCAACGTCGACAGCGGCATCGATTACCGCCTGCGCGCGCTGGAGCAAGCTGAGCTGTATCACTGGCCGCTGGATGCCGCCGCCGAAGAAAGCCTGCAAAAAAGCTTCAGCAGCCTGCTGCCCGAGCATTGCGCGGTGCAGGAGAACGAGCCGCTGATGATCGAAAATCGCGCCATCACTGCGCGCAAGATCGGTGACGACGTGGCTTGGTTCGACTTCCGCGAACTCTGCGATGGCCCGCGCAGCCAAAACGATTACATCGAGCTGGGCAAGATCTTCCACGCCGTGTTGCTGGCCAACGTCGAGCAGATGAGCACCGCTAAAGATGATATGGCGCGGCGCTTTATCAACTTGGTCGATGAGTTCTACGACCGCAACGTCAAGCTGATCATCTCGGCAGAAGTGGAGCTTAAAGACCTCTACACCGGTGGCCGTCTCAACTTCGAGTTCCAGCGCACCCTGAGTCGCCTGCTGGAAATGCAGTCGCATGAGTTTCTCGCGCGCCCGCACAAGCCCTGATCCAACGCGTTTACGCGTGCATACAAAGCCCGGATTAATCCGGGCTTTGTATTGATGGCCTACTGAAGACAACCGGGCCGTCTGCGCCCAAGCAGGATAAACTCTGCGCCATCGACTTTTCTCTGCGGTTAGCCCTATGACCTTTGCCTCCCTCGGCCTGATCGAGCCTTTGCTGCGTACCCTCGACAGCCTCGACTATAAAACTCCCACTGCCGTACAGGCCCAGGCCATCGTGCCGGTGCTGCAAGGTCGCGACCTAATGGCCGCCGCGCAAACCGGCACCGGTAAAACCGCAGGCTTTGCCCTGCCAGTGCTGCAACGGCTGATGATGGAAGGCCCTCAAGTGGCCAGTAATTCGCTGCGCGCGCTGGTGCTGGTGCCGACCCGTGAGCTGGCTGAGCAAGTACTGCAGAGCTTTCTCACCTACGGCGAGCATCTGCCGCTGCGCAGCTACGCGGTGTATGGCGGGGTAAGCATCAACCCGCAGATGATGAAGTTGCGTAAAGGCGTGGACGTGCTGGTGGCCACCCCTGGGCGCTTGCTCGACCTGTTCCGGCAGAACGCGGTGAAGTTCAATCAGGTGCAAACCCTGGTGCTGGATGAAGCCGACCGTATGCTTGATCTGGGCTTTGCCAACGAGTTGGAAAGCGTGTTCCGCGCACTGCCAAAAAAGCGCCAGACCTTGCTGTTTTCCGCGACCTTCTCCGAAGCCATTCGCAGCATGGCTGGTGAGATGCTCAATGACCCGCTGAGCATCGAAGTCAGCCCACGTAACGCCGCCGCCAAATCGGTCAAGCAATGGCTGATCCCGGTGGACAAAAAACTCAAGACCGAACTCTTCCTGCATCTTTACCAGAGCAAGCGCTGGAGCCAGGCGCTGGTCTTCGTGAAAACCCGCAAGGGCGTCGATGAACTGGAAGCCGAGTTGCAGCGCCACGGCATCAGCGCCGACTCAATCCACGGTGATAAGCCGCAGGCTACCCGTCAGCGTGCGTTGCAGCGTTTCAAGGATGGTGAGATCAAGGTGCTGGTGGCCACCGATGTGGCGGCTCGCGGGCTGGATATCGACGACATGCCGCTGGTGGTCAACTTCGACCTGCCCATCGTGGCCGAAGATTACGTGCACCGTATCGGTCGTACCGGGCGTGCTGGCACCACCGGTCAGGCGGTGTCGCTGGTCTGCGCTGATGAAGTGCAACTGCTCTCGGCCATCGAAACCCTGACGCAACAAGTGCTGCAACGTGTCGACGAGCCCGACTTTATCCCCGACCACCGCGTGCCGCAGACCTTGCCCGGTGGCCAAGTGGTGAAAAAACCGAAGAAAGCCAAAAAGCCCAAAGTGGTGGGCGGCGGCAAAAGCGGCAGCCTAGGGCGCTGGATGGAGGCTGATGAACCGGCCGCGCCGTCGGTCAAGGCCGTGCGCAAGGTGCCGAGTTTTGGCGGCAAAGCGGGTAAGCCCGGTAAGTTTGTTAAGTAATCTCAACCGCAGCCCGGATGCAATCCGGCGGCGTCTTTTGCGCGTATGCGCCGCTCTCAGGCCAATCGCTTAGCGATTGGCCTGCGCCGCTTCCAGTTGTTTCTTGTGGGTGGCGGCGGCGGTCATGTCGTAGATCACCACGCAAATATGCTCCACCGCATCGCCTGCGCCGCCCAGTGGCAGCAGGGTGATGTTTTGGTACATGAATTCTTCCTGGCCGGTGATCGGCTGGTAATTCTTGAAGTGCATCAGGTACGGGTGCTGTTCCCAAAGGCTGAATGCGCGCGTGCCCAGGGCCACCACCGTATCGACTTTGCGTCGCAGCCAGGCTTCGTCAATTTCACTGAACAGGCTGAACAGGGTTTTGCCGTGCACCTCATCCGGGCCCATGCCGGAGTGGTTTTCCATAAAACTGTTCCACACTTCTACCCGGTATTGGCGATCCAACACGATCACGCCGACATCAATGCATTGCACGATATCGAGCAGCCAGTGAACCTCTTTGATGTCGATTTGTGCAGGCATGGCTTAATTCATCAGGTAGTTGAGTTTGTTGGTCAGGCGCTTGATCGAATCTTCGGTAAACAGCAGCAGTAGGTCGAAGTGGATGCTGTGCGCTTCCAGGCTGTAGCTCACTTCAATGGCCAGTGTCTTGCGCCAGCGCCGTTGGTTGAGGTGAATCAGTCGTTCGATAGATGAGTGCTGCCCCAGCAGTTGCGGGTGGCCCTGCGAGAAGCGCACGTCGATCTGCTCGGCGATCCCAGCCAGGCAGGCGCCAGTAAGAATGCTCGCCAGATCCAGGAGCATTTCCGAGGTCTGGGTGTCGTCTTTGGGTTGCCAGCCGAGCAACTTGGCCATGTCGGCGACTTCCGAATCGTGGAACAGCAGCAGGGCTTCACCGGCAATGCCATCCCCAATAAAACCCTGGCACACCGCGCTCAAACGTTCGCCACGCATGGCATCCGTGAGGGTCATGTGCAGTTCACTGACTTCGAAGATATTTACCTGCGGCACCGGCAACTGCACGAACACACCGAGCACTTTGGCCAGCAATGCGGCAGCGCGGCCCATGGCAACGTTGGTGACTTCGCGCAGGGCGTCGCGGAAGTTGACCTTCAGCTCATCTAGCACCGCCGCCTGAGCGACGGCCGTTGGCGTGGCTTTGGGGTCAAACAGACCTAGCTCAAGCAGGGTGCTGCGCAGTGTCTCGGGATCGGCCGGTTTTTTGATAAAGGCCAGCGCGCCCAACTCTTTGACGCGGCGAACGGCTTCATCCTGTACGTCACCCGACACCACCACCACTTTGCAGACCAGGCCTTCGGCACGCATCGCGGCGAGGGTTTCGTAGCCGTCGAGCACCGGCATGGTCAGGTCAAGCAGCATTACCTGGCCTAACCCTTGGCGCAGGGCGGCCAGTGCCTCCTGGCCGTTGGTGGCCTGGCTAATAGTCACCGGCCATTCGGCTGGCAGGGCGCGGATCAACTGCTTACGCGCCATATTCGAGTCGTCACAGACCACTAGTGGAATCACGGCTGGAGATTACCTGTACGCGTGGAAGAACACCGTTCTGGGACGGTTTTTTCCAAGCATAGCCGCTTGAGCTGAGGTGTGCGTGCTTATCTGCCGCTCTGTAGCCAGGTGAGAATGCCCTGTGCGGCGCAGCGGCCGCTGGCAAAGCAGGCGGTCAGCAGGTAGCCGCCGGTTGGGGCTTCCCAGTCGAGCATTTCCCCGGCGCAGAAGGTACCGGGCAGCTGTTTAACCATCAGGTGCGGGTCGAGTTGCGCAAAGGGCACACCACCGGCTGTGCTAATGGCCTCATCCAGCGGGCGCGGGCGGATCAAGCTGATGGGCAAGGCCTTGATCGCCTCTGCCAGTTGCATGGGATCGTTAAAAGCCTCAGCGCTGGCCAATTCACGCAGCAGCGCGGCTTTGACGCCATCGATTCCCGCCTGACGATGCAGGTGTTTGGCCATGGAATGCGCGCCGCGTGGTTTGCTTAGGGCTGTCTGTAATTTGTTCAGCGGCGTCTGCGGCAGCAGATCCAGTTGCACGGTGGCGCTGCCGTGCAGGTTGATCGTTTCGCGAATCGCCGCCGACAGGGCATACACCAAACTGCCCTCGATGCCGCTGGCGGTGAGCACGCATTCGCCCAAGCGGGGCACGCCACCAAGCAGGTTGAGGCTGACATTCTTCAGCGGTGCCCCGGCGAATTTCTCGCGCAGAAACGGGCTCCAGGCGCTGACGTCAAAGCCGCAATTGCTCGCCTGCAATGGCGCTATGGACACCCCGCGCGCTTCCAGCAGGCTGACCCACGCGCCGTCCGAACCCAGTCGCGCCCAGCTCGCACCACCCAGCGCCAGCAGGGTGGCGTCAGCTCGCACCTGAATGTCTCCATTAGCGGTGGCAATGCGCAGTGCACCGTCCGCCTCCCAGCCCAGCCAGCGATGCCGGGTGTGGAGCTGCACGCCCAGTTCGCGCAGGCGTTTGAGCCAGGCGCGCAGCAGCGGTGCGGCTTTCATATCGGTGGGGAACACCCGCCCCGAGGTGCCGACGAAGGTGTCGATACCCAGGCCGTGAATCCAGCTGCGCAGGCCATCGGCATCGAAGTCGTCCAGCCAGGCAGCCACCTGCGTTTGGCGTTCGGCGTAACGGCCAATAAACGCCGGTTTGGCTTCCGCGTGGGTGATATTCATGCCGCCCACACCGGCAAGGAGGAACTTGCGGCCAACTGACGGCATGCCGTCGTAAAGATCGACCTGCACACCGCCCTGGGCCAGCACTTCGGCCGCCATCAGCCCGGCGGGGCCGCCGCCGATAATGGCAACGCGAGAGGCTGGTGGTTGGCGGTTGTCGGTCATGGCGATATCGGGCGGGAATTAAGGGCGTGCATTCTAACTGAGGCGGCGTGCGCCTTGTCATTTGCACCGGCTTCGGGCAGGGTCGTGAGGACAATTTCTGACTGGAGCCCTGTATGTCCAACCTTTACCCCAGCATCGACCCCGACGGCCTGATCGAATACTCAGTGGTCTACACCGACCGCTCCCTCAATCACATGTCGCAGTCGTTTCAGGGCGTGATGAGGGAAATTTCCAGCACCCTGAAGCAGGTTTACAACGCTCATGCCGTGGCCGTGGTGCCCGGTAGCGGCACCTATGGCATGGAGGCCGTGGCGCGCCAGTTGGCCACTGGGCACAAATGCTTGGTGCTGCGCAACGGTTGGTTCAGTTACCGCTGGACGCAGATTTTCGAGATGGGCCAAATTCCGTCTGAATCAATTGTGCTCAAGGCCCGCCCGATCAGTGAAGGCAGCCAAGCCGCTTACGCCCCGCCGCGGCTGGCCGATGTGCTGGCGGTGATCGCCTTGGAAAAACCCAAGGTGGTCTTTGCCCCGCATGTGGAAACTTCCTCAGGCATGATCCTGCCGGACGACTACCTGCGCGCGGTGAGTGATGCCGTGCATGCCGTGGGCGGTTTGTTTGTGCTCGACTGCATTGCCTCCGGCACCCTCTGGGTGGACATGCAAGCGTGCGGCGTGGACGTGCTGATCAGTGCCCCGCAAAAAGGCTGGAGCGCCTCGCCGTGCTGCGCCCTGGTGATGCTCAGCGAAGCCGCCCAGGCCCGCGTCGAAGCGACCCAAAGCACCAGCTTTGCCTGCGACCTGAAAAAGTGGCTGCAGATCATGCAGGCCTACGAACAAGGCGGCCACGCCTACCACGCCACCATGCCCAGCGATGCCCTGGCGCGTTTCCGCGATGCCATGCGCGAGGCCGAAACCATTGGTTTCGCTAAGGTGCGCAGCCAGCAGCAGGAACTTGGTGAGCGTGTGCGCGCCTTGCTCGCCCGTAAAGGCTTCAAAAGCGTCGCCGCCCCCGGTTTTGAAGCCCCCGGTGTGGTGGTGTGCTACACCGACGATGCCAGCATCAAAAACGGCAGCAAATTCGCCGCCCAGGGCCTGCAAATCGCTGCCGGTGTACCGCTGCAGTGCGACGAGCCGGCGGACTTCCAGACCTTCCGCTTGGGGCTATTCGGGCTGGACAAACTGGGCAATATCGACCGCACCGTAGCGACCTTTGAGCAGGCGCTGGAGAAGGTGTTGGCGGGGTAGGACCGGCTTGTAGGATGGGTGGAACTTAGCGATACCCATCACTCTCCTGGCGTTGCAGCGATACCGGCCGATGGGTATCGCTAAGTTCAACGTCATCCTACGGTTATTCCTCAGGCTCGCGAGTGGACTCATCCAAGGTGCTCAGTATGGCGTGCGCCGCTTTGATTCGGGCTGCGTTGGGGTAGTTCTTGTTGGCCAGCATGACCAGGCCGAAGTTCTGGCTGGGAACAAACACCGCGTAGGCGCCGAAGCCGCCGGTTGAGCCGGTTTTATTGAACAGGCTGTCGGCTGGCGCTGTTTCCGGCGGTGCGAGGCGTTTGGCCGGTTGCGACTCCAGGGCCATGGTTGGGGAGTTGCCGGCTTGCAGGCGTTCCAGACTGATCGGATAGGGGTAACGCTCCCAGCCGAGGCCCTGGGTCATCTCGCCGACGCGGTAATAACCGGTGTGGGTGATGGCGATGGCGCGTTGCAGGTCCTCGGTGAGACTGGCCGGATCAAGGTTGGCCTGGACAAAGCGCAGCATGTCCCGGGCGTTGGTTTTCACCCCGTAGGCTTCGGCGTCGAGCATGCCCGGCGTGACCCGCAGCGGCTGGTTGTCCTGGCTATAGCCGTAGGCATAGCGCGGCAACTGCGCAGCGGGCACCTGGATATAGCTGTGCGGCATGCCGAGCGCGGGGAACAGCGTGCCCTCCATCAAGGCGGGGAACGGCTGGCCCATGCTGCGTGCGGTGAGATGGCCGAGCAAGCCAATGCTGGGGTTGGAATATCGCCGATGGCTGCCAGCGGCGTATTCAGACTGCCACTGGCGGTAATAGGCGAGCATGCTGGCCGGGTTGGTCACGGTGTCGGGGAACTGCAGCGGCAGACCGCCGGCGGTGTAGGTGCCGAGGTTGAGTAGGCTTGCGTGTTCCAGCTTGCTGCCTTGCAGCTCGGGCCAGTGCTGGCCGGCGCTGTCGGCGAGGCTCAGCTTGCCGGTGGTATGCGCCAGCGCGGCGAGAGTGGCTGTGAGGGGTTTACTCAGCGAGCCGATTTCAAACAGGGTGTCGCTGCTCACCGGCTGCGGGTCGTCCAGGCGCGCCACGCCATAGTTGAAGTAGTGCGCCTGGCCGTTGTGCGTGATCGCCACGGCCATGCCGGGGATATCGAACTGCGCCATCACCGGGCGGATGATGTCGTCTACCCGTGGCTGCAGTGTGTCGTCGGCGTGTGCGGCAGTGCCGAATGCGAGTGCGGCGAGCAGGGCCGGCAGGGGGCTGAGCGTTGCGTGCATGCGAGGCGAATTCCTGGGTCGTGAAGGTGCGCGATGTGACAGCGCCTGTGGCGCTTTTATCCCAACCCGCGCACTTGCCAGACCTTGGTGGCGCTGTGGTGCAGGATGCCGTGGCGTTTTGCTAACGCGTGGCGATCTTTGTCGTAACCGCCGCCAATCAGCCCGACCACCGGGATGTCGCGGCCCAGGCAGTGGTTGAGCACGGCTTCGTCGCGGGCGGCGATGCCAGCGTCGCTCAGGTTGAGGTAGCCGAGGGCGTCGTGCTGGTGCACGTCGACACCGGCGTCATACAGCACGATATCGGGCTGATACAGGGGCAGCAGGTAATTGAGGGTGTCGTTGACCACCTTCAGGTAGTCGTCATCGCCCATGCCGTTGGGCAGCGGGATATCCCAGTCGCTGGCGGCTTTGCGCGCCGGGTAGTTCTTTTCGCAGTGCAGTGAAATGGTGATCGCCTCAGGGGTGTTTTCCAGCAGGCGCGCGGTGCCGTCGCCCTGGTGCACGTCGCAGTCGAAGATCAGCACACGCTGGGCTTTGCCGCTGGCCAACAGGTACTGACTAATCACCGCTAGGTCATTGAAGATGCAAAAGCCGGCCGGGTGATCGTAGTGCGCGTGGTGGGTGCCGCCGGCCAGGTGGCAGGCCAGGCCGTGTTGCAGCGCCTGCTCAGCGGCCAGCAACGAGCCGCCCACAGCACGCACGGTGCGCTGGGCCAGGGCGGCACTCCACGGCAAGCCGAGGCGACGCTGCTCTTCATAGGCCAGTTCGCCGCTGGCAAAGCGCTGGATATAGGCCGGGCAATGCGCCAAAGCCAGCACCTCGGCGGGGCATAAATCCGGGCGCAGCAGGCTGGTTTCGGTGCACAGGTCGCTGTCCACCAGGTGATCGCGCAGCAGGCGAAATTTCTCCATGGGGAAGCGGTGGCTGGCCGGGAAGGGCGGGCTGTAATCGTCGTGGTAGACCAGCGGCAGGCGCATGGGGCTGAGCTCAAACGGGGGTGACCGCAGTATGGCCAGCAGCCCGGCTTGCCTCAAGTCCGTAGGCCACGTGGCCGGAATGCTGCCATTATTGTCCACATCCATCGTTCGGATGGGTCGACAAAGCCGGGCGAAGCCTTTACCATCTCGCCCCCAGCGTTAACCGGAGAGCATGCATGAGTCAGGTGTTGAGTGAGTTGGTCGCCCTGCTGACCCTGGAAACCATCGAAGAAAATCTGTTTCGTGGCGTCAGCCAGGACCTCGGCTTTCGCCAGTTATTCGGCGGTCAGGTGCTCGGTCAATGCGTTTCAGCGGCCAGCCAGACGGTTGAGCCTGAGCGCCATGTGCACTCCATGCATGGCTATTTTTTACGCCCTGGCGATGCGGCATTGCCGGTGGTGTATCAGGTCGATCGCGTGCGCGACGGTGGCAGTTTCAGCACGCGGCGGGTGACGGCGATCCAGAAGGGCAAGCCGATCTTTACCTGCAGCGCCTCGTTCCAGTTCGATGAAGAAGGCTTTCATCACCAGAATCCGATGCCGGATGTGCCGGGGCCGGATGAGCTGAAATCGGAAACCGAGCTGGCCCGTTTGGTGGTCAATGCCTTGCCCGAGCGCATGCGTGAGCGGGCGATTAGCGATAAGCCGATTGAAATTCGGCCGGTGACCCTGAGCAATCCGTTCGCGCCCAAGCCGTGCGACCCGGTCAAGCATGTGTGGTTTCGCGCGGCGGGTGAGTTGCCGGATGAGCCGCAACTGCACAAGTTGCTGCTGGCCTACGCCAGCGATTTCAATTTGTTGACCACCTCGATGCTGCCGCATGGCGTGTCGGTGTGGCAGAAGTTTATGCAGGTCGCCAGCCTCGACCATTCGCTGTGGTTCCACTCTGACCTGCGCATGGACGACTGGCTGCTGTACAGCATGGACAGCCCCTGGGCCGGTAACGCCCGTGGTTTTGCCCGTGGCAGCATCTTCAATCGTCAAGGCCAGTTAGTGGCCTCGGTGGCGCAGGAGGGCTTGACCCGCGTGCGCGAGGACTGGAAATGAGCCTGAGCGCGGCCCGCCATTGGGTGTTCGACATGGACGGCACCCTGACCCTGGCGGTGCATGATTTCGAGGCCATCAAGCGGGCGCTGGATATTCCCTTGGCGGAGGACATCCTCGGCCATCTGGCGTCGCTGCCAGAGGCGGTGGCCGCCGCCAAACATGCCTGGTTGCTGGAGCACGAGCGCGAACTGGCACTGGCTTCACAACCGGCACCGGGTGCGATTGAGCTGGTGCGGGAACTGCGCGAGCGTGGTTGCCGTTTGGGCATCCTGACCCGCAATGCCCATGAGTTGGCGCTGTTGACCTTGCGCGCGATTGGGCTGGATGACTGTTTTGCCGTGCCTGATGTGATCGGCCGCGATGAAGCGCCGCCAAAACCGGATCCGGGCGGCCTGCTGCATTTCGCCAGAACCTGGCAGGTCGCGCCGAGTGAGTTGGTCATGGTCGGTGATTACCGCTTTGACCTGGAATGCGCCCGCGCTGCCGGGGCGCGCAGCGTGCTGGTCAACCTGCCGGAAAACCCTTGGCCGGAATTGGTTGATCATTTCGCCTTGGATTGCCGGGCGTTGCAGCAGGCGTTGTAGGGCAGATGCACTCATATAGCCTGGATAAGCGCGGTGCAATCCGGGAATCCGGTTTTATTGCCACAATCGATACCCCGGATTGCATCCGGGCTACGGTTAATCGCTGCGGTTGTAGGGTGAGTCGGGGCGCGTAGTTGACGCTCTTTTCATCGACCATAGGACCGCAAAGGGTGGATGGCTGAAGCGTCATCCACCCTACGCGTGATCTGCCTTATGGCTACAACCTGATTCCAAGTCTTTGAGGATCGGGCAGTCCGGGCGGTCGTTGCCCTGGCAGCTTTCCATCAAGTCTCTGAGCGTGTCGCGCAGGCCGCTGAGTTCACTGATTTTGTGCTCCAGTTCGCGGATGTGTGCGGCGGCCAGGGCTTTGACGTCGGCGCTGGCGCGTTGACGGTCTTGCCATAAGGCCAACAGTTGGCTGATTTCGGCCAGGGAAAAACCCAGGTCGCGTGAGCGTTTGATAAACGCTAAACGGTGCAGGTCTGGTGCGCTGTACAGGCGATAGCCGCTGTCGCTGCGCCCGGCGGCAGGCAGCAGGTCGATGCTTTCGTAGTAGCGAATCATCTTGGCGCTCAGGCCGGTTTTCTTGGCGGCTTGGCCGATATTCATCAGGTTCTCCACGCGCTGTGGTGAGGTCGGGGTTTTAATCCTGTCTAGGTAGCCCGGATGCAATCCGGGGAAATTCGCACTCTGGCCAATCTCTCCCGGATTTCATCCGGGCTACGGGTTTTCCGAACGCTTCGGCTTCCAGGTTTTCAGCAGCAGAGCATTGCTCACTACGCTGACGCTGGACAGCGCCATGGCCGCCCCCGCGAGCATGGGGTTGAGCAGGCCGGCGGCGGCCAGCGGTATGCCGATCAGGTTATAGGCGAAGGCCCAAAACAGGTTTTGCCGAATCTTGTTGTAGGTGCGCCGACTAATATCCAACGCATCGGCTACCAGGCGTGGGTCGCCGTGCATCAGGGTGATACCGGCGGCGTGCATGGCCACGTCAGTGCCGCTGCCCATGGCAATACCAACATCGGCCGCCGCCAGGGCTGGCGCATCGTTGATGCCGTCACCGACCATGGCCACCACGCCATCCTTCCTCATTGCGTTGATGATCGCGGCTTTGTCTGCCGGCAGCACGTTGGCATGTGCGGCGCTGATGCCTAGGGCGTCGGCCACGGCTTGCACGCTGCCATGGTTGTCACCGCTGATCAGGTGGCTGTCGATGCCTTGCGCAGTCAATGCGGCGATGGCCTGCGCCGCTCCGGGCTTGAGCGTGTCGCCAAAGGCGAACAGGCCCAATACCCGTGGCTGCGGTGCCAGCACCAGTAGCCACGACAGAGTGCGACCTTCGGCCTCCCAGGCCAAGGCGTCGGCGGCCAGTTCAGTTGCCGGTAAGCCCTGTTCATCCAGTAAGCGCTGGTTGCCCAGCGCCAGTTGCCGTTCACCCATCTGTCCGGCAATCCCGCGCCCGGCCAGTGCTTTGCTGTGGCTGACCTCGGCGAGGGTCAAATGCTGTTCGGCGCAGCGGTCGAGCACGGCTTTGGCCAGCGAATGCTCGCTGCCGCGTTGCAGGGCACCGGCCAACTGCAGCAATTGAGCGTCGTCGCCGTCGACTGCGCGCAGGTGAGCAATGCGTGGGCTGCCGGCGGTCAGGGTGCCAGTCTTGTCGAAGGCCACTTGGGTAACGGCATGGGCGACTTCAAGCGCTTCGGCGTCCTTGATCAGAATGCCGTGGCGCGCCGCCACGCCGGTGCCGGCCATTATCGCGGTGGGCGTCGCCAAACCAAGCGCGCAGGGACAGGCGATCACCAGCACCGCCACGGCGTTGAGCAGCGCGGTTTCGATCCCCGCGCCATACAACAACCAGCCGCTCAGCGTGGCGAGGGCAATCAGCAGTACGCTGGGGACGAAAATCTGGCTGACTTTATCCACCAGCTTCTGGATCGGGGCTTTCGCTGCTTGGGCCTCTTCGACCAGGCGGATAATGCGCGACAGCACGGTCTCGGCACCCAGCGCCGTGGTTTCGATCAGCAGGCGGCCCTCGCCGTTGATGGCCCCGGCCGTTACGCGGTCACCGGGCTGTTTGGGTTGCGGCAGGCTTTCACCGCTGATCAGCGCTTCATCGGCGTGGCTCTGGCCTTCAATCACCTGGCCATCGACCGGGAAGCGTTCGCCGGGCTTGACCACAACACGGTCGCCCAGCTTTAACTCAGCCAGGCTGACCCATTGCTCAGCGCCCTCTTGCAGGCGTAACGCCCGCTCCGGGCGCAAAGCCTGCAAGGCACGGATGGCGCTGCTGGTTTGCCGTTTGGCGCGGCTTTCCAGGTATTTGCCCAGCAGAATCAAGGTGATGATCACCGCCGAGGCTTCGAAATACAGGTGCGGCATGCTGCCTGCTGGCGTCACGGCCCATTGATACAGGCTCAGGCCAAATGCGGCGCTGGTGCCGATGGCCACCAGCTGATCCATATTGCCGGCGCGGGCGCGCAGGGCGCTCCAGGCGGCGCGGTAAAAACGTGCGCCGACGATAAATTGCACCGGCGCTGCCAAGGCAAACTGCGCCCAAGCTGGAAGCATCCAATGCAGGCCAAAGGGCTCAGCGAGCATGGGCACGACCAGCGGTAGGGTCAGCATAATGGCCAGCAGCAAGATCCAGCGTTCGTGACGCAATGCAGTGGCGGCGGTCTTCTCGGCGGTGCGTGGGTCACTGATCAGGCTGGCTTTGTAATCCGCGCGATTCACCGCCTGCAAAAGCGGTTGTGTGTCGCTGCCGCGCAGCATGTGCAGGTGTGCCCGTTCGCTGGCGAAGTTTACGCTCACGGCTAATACGCCAGTTTGTTGGGCCAGAACCCGTTCGATGCGCCCGGCGCAACTGCTGCACGTCATGCCGCTCAGGGCCAAGTCCAGTTGCTCGCTGGGCACCTCATAACCGGCTTGAGTAACAGCCTCAACCAGTTGCTGCATATGGCCTGTCGGCGCTTCGATACGGGCGCGCTCACTGGCCAGGTTGATGCTGACGTTTGCGACGCCCGCCACCTTGCTCAATGCGCGCTCAACCCGTCCGACACAACTGGCGCAGGTCATGCCGCTGATCGGCAGGTCATAGGTAATGAGCGAGGTCATAAGAGGTGCTCCATCAAGTGAGCTAACAGCATCAACCTTGCCACCTTGGTAAGGTCAAGCAGTGTTTGGTCGCACGCATATGACACTGACTGAGGCTTAAAATCTCGGCCGCGCACCAAATGAAGAGCGCGCGCCAAGATTGGTCAGGATGTGCTTTTCCGGTGATTGGCCAGGCGCTCAAGGGCTGCGCGCAGCTTGGGATCGCTGATGCCTTCAGCGGTGGCCTGAATGTTTTCCGCGGCCGAATCCGACAGGTTGATTGTGCGACCCGGCGCACGCCTTTCGGCAGTCGGAGGTTGCACCTTGAACAGGATCTTCGTTAAGGTCGCGAACTCTTCAAGGTTCTGCAGCTGTTTCAGCAGTCTTTTTTGCTGATAGCGCAGGCGGGTGGCCCAGTGGCCATCAGTGATTACCAGCAGCAGGCAACCCTCGCGCCATGAAGCAACATGGCAGTGCTCGCGGGCGGCAGGCTGCAATTGGCTCTCTAGCAGGTGCTGCAAGCGATCAATACGTTGCGCTTGATTGAACAGCGCCTTTAGGGGTTTCGCCTCGCGCATCAGTGCGGCGGGAGCCCGAGCCGGCAAAGGACGAAAAGTCATGGCAGGACGCCTGAATAAGTGAAGCCGCCATGGTAGCAGAGTCGCTGCCAACTTCCGGGCTTCACCACAAGGGAACGCTCATGCAGATTATTTTGCTCAGTCGGCACCACGGTGCTGCTCGCTCTATTAGCTTGGATTTGCGCTGGATTGTGCTGTCACTGTTGATCGTGATGGCCGCGGCACTGTCTGGCGGTGTAGCGGTCGGCGCATGGTGGGCACCTGCCACCGTTGTTGTCCCAGACGAGCAGCAGTTAAACCTGGCATTGGATCAACAGCGTGCTGAAGTGGGTGAAGTGCGGCGCGATGCTCAATTGCAACTGGATGCGTTTGCCGTGCATGTGGCCGAACTGCAAGCGCGCCTGACGCGCCTGGATGCTTTGGGTGCGCGCTTAACCGAACTGGCTGATCTGGACGCCAGCGAGTTCGATTTCTCCCTCAATGTCGGCCAGGGCGGTGCAGAAGACGCCATGGGCGATGCTGCCTACGCACCACCGCCCTTTATGGATGAATTGGATAAGCTGAGCGTGCGCCTGGACAGCCGTGAGCAATTGCTCGAAGTGCTGGAGCAGATGATCGGTGAGCGTCAGTTGAGTGAGGGCGAATACCTTTCCGGCATGCCGGTACGTCAAGGCTATATGTCTTCGCCGTTCGGTCGTCGTGTGCACCCGCTCACTGGCCGTAATACCCAGCACAAGGGTGTCGACTTTGCCGCTAAACCGGGCAGCGATGTTGTTGCGGTGGCCGCAGGCGTAGTGAGCTTCTCGGGTATGAGGTCCGGTTACGGGCATACCGTTGAAATCAGCCACGCGGATGGCTACACCACCTTGTACGCGCACAACCAGAGTAACGTGGTGCACATTGGTGACCTTGTGCAGCGTGGGCAGACCATAGCCAAGGTTGGGCGCAGTGGTCGCGCCAGTGGTTATCACGTGCATTTTGAGGTCACCAAAGGTGGCCGTTTGGTCAATCCAGCCAGCTATATCGCTCGTGTTGGCGAGGACGAATAACGTAGCTTTCCTCATTCGCGTTTCCGGGTAGAATGCCCGCTTCGCACGCAGCCATGAGGGCTGCATGGGTCGCTTTTCGGTTACCCACAATCCATACGCCTGGAAGATCCCGTCGATATGTTTGCGCCTTTGTTGAAGAAACTCTTTGGAAGCAAGAACGAGCGTGAAGTTAAACGCATGCTCAAGGCGGTTCAGTCCGTAAATGCCTTCGAGGAGCAGTTGATTGCTCTGTCCGATGAGCAACTGCGTGCCAAGACTGAAGAGTTCAAGGCGCGGCTGGCTAAAGGCGAAACCCTTGACCAACTGCTGGCTGAAGCCTTTGCCGTCGCCCGTGAAGCCGGTAAGCGTGTGATGGGCATGCACCACTTCGACGTACAGTTGACGGGCGGTATGACCCTGCACGAAGGCAAGATCGCTGAGATGCGTACCGGTGAGGGTAAGACCCTGGTGGCAACCTTGGCGGTGTACCTGAACGCACTGTCCGGTAAGGGCGTGCACGTGGTGACGGTCAACGATTACCTGGCCCGTCGTGACGCCAACTGGATGCGTCCGCTTTATGAATTCCTTGGTATGAGCGTGGGTATCGTCACCCCGTTTATGCCGCCGGAAGAAAAACGTGCGGCCTATGCGGCCGACATCACCTACGGCACCAACAACGAATTTGGCTTTGATTACCTGCGCGACAACATGGCCTTCAGCCTGGAAGAAAAATTCCAGCGCGAGCTGAATTTTGCCGTGATCGACGAAGTGGACTCCATCCTCATCGACGAAGCCCGTACGCCGCTGATCATTTCCGGTCAGGCCGAAGACAGTTCGCGCCTGTACACCGAAATCAACAAGCTGATTCCTCGCCTGAAATTGCATGTCGAGGAAGAAGAGGGTGTCGTCACCCAAGAAGGCCACTATAAGGTCGACGAGAAGGCTCGTCAGGTTGAGCTGAACGAAGCCGGCCACCAGTATGTTGAAGAGATGCTCACCGAAGTCGGCCTGCTGGCCGAGGGTGAGAGCCTGTATTCGGCGCATAACCTGGGTCTGCTGACTCACGTTTACTCCGGTCTGCGCGCGCACAAGCTGTTCAACCGCAACGTTGAATACATTGTGCAGAACAACCAGGTGTTGCTGATTGACGAACACACCGGCCGGACCATGCCGGGCCGTCGTTTGTCAGAAGGCCTGCATCAGGCTATCGAAGCCAAAGAAGGCCTGCCGATCCAGGCCGAAAGTCAGACCTTGGCCTCGACCACCTTCCAGAACTACTTCCGCCTGTACAACAAGCTGTCCGGTATGACCGGTACTGCTGATACCGAAGCGTTCGAGTTCCATCAGATTTATGGTTTGGCGGTGATCGTGATCCCGACCAACCGTGCGCTGGCCCGTAAAGATTTCAATGACCTGGTGTACCTGACTGCGGATGAGAAGTACGCCGCCATTGTCACCGACATCAAGGAAAGCATGGCCCTCGGGCGTCCGGTGCTGGTCGGTACGGCCACCATCGAAACCTCTGAGCACATGTCCAAACTGCTCAACCAGGAAGGCATCGAGCACAAGGTGCTTAACGCCAAGTTCCACGAAAAAGAAGCCGAGATCATTGCTCAGGCCGGTCGTCCGGGCGCGCTGACCATCGCCACTAACATGGCCGGTCGCGGTACCGACATCCTGTTGGGCGGCAACTGGGAAGTGGAAGTCGCCAACCTGGAAAACCCAACACCTGAGCAGATTGCGCAGATTAAGTCCGATTGGCAGAAACGCCATCAGCAAGTGATTGAGTCCGGTGGTCTACACGTGATCGCCTCCGAGCGTCACGAATCGCGCCGTATCGATAACCAGCTGCGTGGCCGTGCTGGCCGCCAAGGTGACCCAGGCTCCAGCCGTTTTTACCTGTCGCTGGAAGACAACCTGATGCGCATCTTCGCCTCTGATCGGGTGAAGAACTTTATGAAGGCTCTGGGCATGCAGTCTGGCGAAGCCATCGAGCATCGTATGGTCAGCAACGCCATCGAAAAAGCCCAGCGCAAAGTTGAAGGCCGCAACTTCGACATGCGTAAGCAGTTGCTCGAATACGACGACGTGGCCAACGAGCAGCGCAAGGTGATCTACCACATGCGCAACACCTTGCTCGCGGCTGACGATATTGGCGAGACCATCGCCGATTTCCGTCGTGAAGTTCTGGATAACACCATTAACGCGCACATCGCACCGCAGTCGCTGCCAGAGCAGTGGGACATCGCCGGCTTGGAAGAAGCGCTTTTCAGCAGTTTCAACCTGCGCCTGCCGGTCCAGCAATGGCTCGACGAAGACGACAAACTCTACGAAGAAACCCTGCGCGCGCGGATTCTCGATGAGCTGATCAGCGCCTACAACGAGAAAGAAAACGAAGCCAGCGCCGAAGCCCTGCGCACCTTCGAGAAACAAATTCTGCTGCGCGTGCTGGACGATCTGTGGAAAGACCACCTGTCGACCATGGATCACCTGCGTCACGGCATTCACTTGCGTGGTTATGCGCAGAAGAACCCCAAGCAGGAATACAAGCGCGAGTCGTTCACCCTGTTCCAGGAACTGCTCGATTCGATCAAGCGCGACACCATCCGCGTACTCTCGCACGTACAAGTGCGCCGTGAAGACCCGGCTGAAGAGGAAGCGCGTTTGCGCCGCGAGGCTCAGGCACTGGCCGAGCGTATGCAATTCCAGCACGCCGAAGCGTCCGCGCTGATGGCAGAAGTGGCTGATGAAGAAGGCGACGTGGCGGTTGCCGCTGCGCCCGTGCGCACCGAGCCGAAAATTGGTCGCAACGAGCCGTGCCCCTGTGGTTCCGGCAAGAAGTACAAGCATTGCCACGGTCAGGTCAGCTAAGCCGACCGCTGTAGCGCGGGTTAAGCCGACAGTGACGTTGGCTATGCTTGACCCTGCTAGAACAACGCCGCGAACGGTCTGACCGTTCGCGGCGTTTTACCATCGCATTCAGATGTATCAAACCTCAAGGAGCGTTCGTTATGGCTGTTGGTCTTGGCCCGTTGTCTACCCTGCACCCGGTTCCAGGTTTCGAGTTGGGCATCGCTTCGGCGGGCATCAAGCGCCCCGGGCGCAAGGATGTAGTGGTGATGCGCTGTGCCGAAGGCTCCAGCGTGGCAGGCGTTTTTACCCTCAATGCGTTCTGCGCAGCACCGGTAATCCTGGCCAAGAAACGCGTGCTGGGTAACGTCCGTTATCTGCTGACCAACACCGGCAACGCCAATGCGGGCACCGGCGAACCAGGCCTGCAAAACGCTCAGCGTACCTGCGCGGCGCTGGCCCAGTTGACCGGCGTTGAAGAAAGCGCGGTGCTGCCGTTCTCCACCGGGGTGATCGGCGAGCCGCTGCCCGTTGAGAAGATCGAAGGCGCCCTACAGGCTGCGCTTGATGATTTGGACGAAAACCACTGGGCTGAAGCCGCCACCGGCATCATGACCACCGACACCCTGCCCAAAGGCGCAAGCCGTCAGTTCCAGCACGATGGCGTGACCGTGACCGTGACCGGAATCAGCAAGGGCGCCGGGATGATTCGTCCGAACATGGCGACCATGCTCGGTTACATCGCTACCGACGCCAAAGTGGCCCAGGCCGTGTTGCAAGACTTGCTGCGCGACGCGGCGAATAAGTCGTTTAACCGCATCACCATTGATGGCGACACCTCGACCAACGATTGCTGCATGCTCATCGCCACCGGCAAAGCCGCTCTGCCAGAAATCACCCAGGCCAGCGGCGACCTGTTTGCCAAGCTTAAAGACGCTGTATTTGGCGTGTGCATGGACGTTGCCCAAGCCATCGTGCGCGACGGTGAGGGCGCGACCAAGTTTGTCACCGTGCAGGTTAACGGTGGTGCGACGCATCAGGAATGCCTGGACGTGGGCTACGCCGTGGCTCATTCGCCATTGATCAAAACCGCACTGTTCGCCTCTGACCCGAACTGGGGCCGTATTCTCGCGGCCGTTGGTTATGCTGGCGTGGCGCAACTGGATGTCAGCCTGATTGACGTATTCCTCGGCGAAGTGTGCATTGCCAGCCGTGGCTGCCGCGCAGCCACTTACACCGAAGAGCAGGGCGCTGCGGTGATGGCTAAAGAAGAAATCACCATCCGCATTGAGTTGGGCCGCGGCACCTGCAGCGAAACCATCTGGACCACCGACCTGTCCCACGAGTACGTGAAGATCAACGCGGAATACCGCACCTGATCCGTCACGCCCCTGCTGTTTGACTGCCGGCATTCCCGTTGTTCATGCCCCCATGAACAACGGGAATTTGCTATTGCGCCAGTCGCCTTTTAAGGTCATTTGACCTTCTCGCACCGAGCGCTGCCCATGTCACTTACTCTGGTTATTGGCGACAAAACCTATTCGTCCTGGTCGCTGCGTGCGGCGCTGGCGCTGGAGTTGACCGGCGCGCCCTATAGCGAACAGCTGATTACCCTGAACCGCCCTGATACCCGCGCGCGGATTTTGCAGCACTCGCCGACCGGCAAAGTACCGCTGCTGATCAGCGATGACGGGGCGATTTGGGATTCGCTGGCGATTGGCGAATACCTGGCCGAGTGTTTTCCTGCCGCTCAGCTGTGGCCGCAAAGCCGAGCGGCGCGCGCGCTGGCGCGTAGCATGTGCGCGGAGATGCACAGCGGCTTTGTCGCACTGCGCAGCCACCTGCCTATGGATCTCAAGCGTAATAAGGCGCTGACAGAGATACCGGCCGATGCCTTGGCCGACATTCAGCGTATCTGCGCTCTGTGGGCCGAGTGTCGACAGCGTTTCGGTCAGAGCGGCGGCTTTCTGTTTGGCCAAGCCGGCCTGGCAGATGCCTTTTTTGCCCCGGTAGCCGCCAGATTGCGCAGCTATCAGGTGACGCTGCCCGCCGTGGCGGCGGCCTATGTCGAGACGATTTATCAATGGCCAGCGTTCCAGCGCTGGTATCAAGCCGCTCAGGAGGAACAACTGGCGTGAAGCGTATTCATGTGGCCGCTGCGGTAATTCGCGGTGCTGATGGGCAAATTCTGCTCGCCAAGCGTGCGGATGATCAGCATCAGGGTGGGTTGTGGGAGTTTCCGGGCGGCAAGGTCGAGGCCGGTGAAACGGTGCAGGCGGCGCTGGCCCGTGAGCTGGAGGAGGAGTTGGGCATTCGCCCCAATGCGGCGCGGCCGTTGATTCAGGTGCGCCACGATTACCCGGACAAACAGGTGTTGCTGGATGTCTGGGAGGTGTCGGCATTTAACGGCGAGCCGCATGGGGCAGAAGGTCAGCCGTTGGCGTGGGTCAGCCCGCGGCATTTGCCCAATTATGATTTTCCGGCGGCCAACCGGCCGATTGTGGCGGCTGCGCGGCTGCCCGAGCACTACCTGATTACCCCCGAAGGCCTGAGTGGGCCGGAACTGCTGCGCGGTATTCAGGCGGCGCTGAAAAACGGTGTTCGCCTGCTGCAACTGCGCGCCCCGGCCATGTTCGATGCGCAGTACCGCGATATTGCCGTCGATGCTCTGGGCCTCTGTGCGGGCAAGGCGCAGTTGATGCTCAAGGGACCGCTGGAGTGGTTGGGCGATTTTCCCGCGGCCGGTTGGCACCTGACCGCGCAGCAGTTGCGCGAGTTGAGCGCGGCCGGGCGGCCGTTTCCGCCGCAGCGTTGGTTGGCGGCGTCGTGTCATTCGCGAGACGAGCTGGAGCTGGCTACGAAGATGGGCGTGGATTTCGTCACGCTGTCACCGGTGCAGTCCACGCAGACGCATCCGGACGCGCAGCCTTTGGGTTGGGCGCAGGTGAGTGAATGGTTGCAGGGCTTTAACCAGCCGGCGTATCTGCTGGGCGGCGTAACGCCAGCCGACACGGCGCGTGCCTGGCAGGCTGGGGCTCAGGGCGTGGCGGGTATTCGCGCCTTCTGGCCGGCCTCAGGTGAGGCTGCGGAGTGAGTCTGTCGAAGGCCGTTGACGCGCGTTCACCCTCGAATATGCGCCCCAGTACCCTGCATCTGCCGCGTGGGCAATGGGCCACGGTGTTTGAGTGCTTGTGCGCGCACTTCCCGGCCATTGCCCCCGCGGTGTGGCTGGAGCGCTTCGGCCGTGGCCGGGTGCTGGATGCGCAAGGCCGGCCGTTAACGCTGCAGGCCACGTACCGTGAAGGGCTCAAAGTGCACTATTTTCGTGAGGTGCCGGCGGAAACGCCGATTCCCTTCGAAGAGTCCGTGCTGTATCAGGATGAGCACCTGCTGGTGGCCGACAAGCCGCATTTTTTGCCGGTGATGCCCGCCGGTGAATACGTTGAGCAAACCTTGCAGGCGCGGCTGGCCAAACGGCTGGGCAATGCTGATCTGGTGCCGCTGCACCGGATTGATCGGCACACCGCCGGGCTGGTGTTGTTTTCCACCCAGCCAGCCAGCCGTGGTCAGTACCAAGCGTTGTTTCGTTTACGGCAAATGGACAAGTGCTACGAAGCACTGGCGGCGGCTTTGCCACATGTGCAATTCCCACTGCTGAGGGCAACACGACTGGACGGCGCTGAGCCGTTTTTTCGCATGCAGGAAGTGGCCGGTGAGGCCAACACGGAAACCCGTATCGAAGTCGCCCAGCGCCTCGGTGAGCACTGGCTGTACCGGCTGTATCCGGTGACGGGGAAAAAACATCAACTGCGCGTGCACTTGGCGGCGCTGGGTGCGCCGATCCTCAATGATCCCTTCTACCCCGAGGTCACGGACGCGCCCAATGCGCCGGATGACTACAGCAAACCGCTCAAGTTATTGGCCCGTGGGCTGAGCTTTATCGACCCGCTTACCGGCGAACGGCGCAGTTTCGAAAGCCGACTTAGTCTGCTGTGACGTCATAGGGTGTATGGCACTTTATCCATCCACCCTACGCGATATACGTTCACCGGGGTGCGGCGCAGCCTTGTAGCCCGGATGTAATCCGGGAAAAGCTGCGCACGCATCAAAGATCCCGGATTGCGCTAAGGCTTATCCGGGCTACGGCTGGATAAGAATAACGTCATCCAACTTACGCGCTGGGTTCTTTGGCGGCCGCTTGCCACAGCACTTCATCGATGCCCTGACGCTTGGCGATCAGCCGCGCCGCGACGAACAGCAGGTCTGACAGGCGATTGACGTAGGCCAGCCCCTCGCTGCGAATCGGTTCCACGGCATTCAGGTGTTGGCAGCGGCGCTCAGCGCTGCGGGCCAGGCTGCGGCAGACGTGGGCTTGGGCGATGAGGCGCGAGCCGCCGGGCAGGATGAAGTTTTCCAGCGGGCCAACTTCTTCGTTCCAGCGGTCTATAGCCACTTCCAAACGTTCGATTTCTGGGGCTTGCAAGGCTTGGTAGTCGGGCATCGCCAGCTCGCCGCCGAGGTCGAACAGGCGATGCTGGCAGGGCGCGAGCACCTCGATAATCTCCGTCAGCCCCGGCCATTGGTTGGTGTGCTCGGCCATATCTGCCAGCAGCAGACCGATATGGCTGTTGAGCGTGTCCACTTCGCCCATGGCATCCACCCGAGGGTGATCCTTGGTCACGCGGCGGCCATCGGCCAGGCCGGTTTCGCCGCCGTCGCCGGTGCGGGTGTAGATTTTCGAAAGACGATAACCCATGTTCAGAGACCTGTTTCGCTGTGGGGGGAAGACAGTGGCAGGCGCACGGTGAAGCAGGTGCCCTGGCCGGGCGTGGAGTGTGCCTCCATTTGCCCTTTGTGGTTGTTGGTGATGATGAAGTACGACACGGACAGACCAAGGCCGGTGCCTTGACCGACTTCCTTGGTGGTGAAAAACGGCTCAAAGATGCGCTTGCGCACTCGCTCTGGCATGCCAATGCCGTTGTCTTCCACCTGGATTTCTACCCAAGGGGCGACCAGGCGCACGCGCAAGGTGATCTGTCCGGGTTGGTCATTGTCGCCGCGCTGGTGAATCGCCTGTGCGGCATTTTTCAGCAGGTTGAGCAGCACCTGTTCCAGTTCGTTGGCGGTGGCGGGAACAGCGGGCAAGTCGGCCTCGAACTCACGTTGAATGCGCAGGCTTTTGAAGTCGAAGCTGTCAGTCAGGTCGAAGTCGTTGCTGGCGATCTCGACGGCCTGATCGACCAGCGCCGGCAAGTGGCAGGGCGCAAGCTGGCGATCACTGCGGCGGCTGAAACTGAGCATGTGCGTGACGATTTTTGCGGCGCGGTTACCTGCTTGCTGAATGCCATCGAGCAGGCGCGGAATCTCTCGTGCGTTTAGGTAGCGGTCGATGGCGGTCAGGCAAATACCCGCCTTTTCGGCCTCTTCGCGGTTTTTTTCCAGCTCAGGTGACAGGCGTCGGCGGATGTTCTGCACGTTATGCAGGATGGCCCCCAGCGGGTTGTTGATCTCGTGCGCCATACCGGCTGCCAAGCCGCCCACCGAGAGCATTTTCTCGGATTGCACCATCATGTCTTCAAGGTTGAGGCGCTGGGTGATGTCGTCAATGCGGATCACCACCCCGCGTCCACTGCTGCCCGTGAGGGGGTAAAAGGTCAGGGCGAAGTGGCGCTGATGCTCGGGCTGGCCCCAGGTGACGCGTTCGATTTTCTCCACTTTGTGCTGTTCTACGGTGCGTTTGAGTTGTGGCAAAAACGGTTTGAGCGGCTCGAAGGCGAGAAAAATCGGCTGATTCAGGGCTTCATCTAGGCGGGTGCCGGAGAGGCTGCTGGCCTCCTGATTCCACTGCGTGACATAGAGTTGCTCGTCGAGAGCAATCAGGGCGGAGGGCATGGAGTCGATGATGCTGTTGAGGTATTTCTGAAAGCCGGTGAGTTTCTTTTCAATCTTGCTGCGCACCTGCACTTCCAGCTCCAGTTTGCGGTTGGAGTGACGGGTTTCCTCGGCCAGGTGTTGGGCTTGGTCAAACGCCTGCTGGGCATCGTCGCGGGCGCGTTTGAGCTGCTGTTCGCGCGCTTCAATGCGGATCAGCATGGTGTTGAAGGCGTCGGCCAGGTTACCGATTTCATCGGCGTTGCCGCGGCGGGCGCGCAGGGCATAGTTTTCTTCGCGGGTGACCTGGCGCGACAGCTCCTCCAAGCGGCGGATCGGGCGGATAATCAGGCGGCGCACCTGGCGTGAGACGATCAGCCCGAACAGCACACTCAAGGCCAGAATCACCCCACTGGCGGTTAGGGTGCCCGTGTAAAAAACACCGGGCAGTTCGCTGGATGCGACCAGCAACAAGTGGCCAGGTGGGCCTTCCGGCTGCGGCAGTTCGACTAGCTGGTTGATGCGAAACTCTTGATGACGCCAAGACTCCACCTCTTCGACACGCATTGGCAGGCCCAGTTTGGCCCCGCGCTGCAGCTGCGCCAGGCTCTGGCCGTTGGCGTCGTAGATCATGGCGGCGCGCAGCGGGGCGTAATCGTCGAGTCGCTTGAGCAAGGCTTTTGCCGCTTGCGGTGAGCTGAGCGCATCGGTACTCAGGGCCGGGCTGGCGATCAGGCGGCTGAGGGTGTGCAGGGCCTGCGGGGCGACGCTTTCCTGCGAGATCCAATATGCCGCGCTGATAAACGCCAGATTGGCTACCAGCAACACGGTGGCCAGCAGGGCCAGCAAGGCCACCAGCACTTTGCGGCCGACTGGGAGGTTTTCAAGACGCTGACGCAAAGGCATGGCGGCTGTCGTGGTAGCGAAGGTATGGGCAGGTTAACGCGCGGTTCAGTGGCTGGGCAATCCACGGGCAACGAGGTGGGCGACTAGCTGTGCATGCAGGGCCTGCAAATGCGGCAAATGCAGGCGCTGTTGTTGTGCGGCGCGGCAGGCATAGCCCAGCAGGTAAGTGATTTCCGTGCGGCGCGCCTGAGCTACATCCTGATGCATGGACGAATAGTTGGCCGCCGTGGCCTCGACCACCCGCCGCACATCGGCATACAGCCCGTCGGCGGCGCTTGCCTGGTTGCAGCCGTTTAGCAACAGGCTCAGCTCATGGCACAACTGGGCCAACTGCTCGGCGTGGTCGAGCAGCGCGCCGTTGCGGCAGTCGTAGAGGACGGTGAGCGGGTTAATAGCGCAGTTCAGGGCCAGTTTTCGCCACAGCCGGCCGAGAATGTCCGGGCTCCAGTCGTGGGCAATGCCGGCGCGCTGAAGGTCAGCCAGCCACGCCGGTGGTTCTGGACGCAATGGGTCGCCGAGCCAGTTGTGACCGTGACCGGCCCACACCACCTGAAAATCTGCCTGGCGAAACGCGCCCTCAGTGCTGGAAACACAGATACAGCGCGCCTGCGGTACGGCGCGGGCCACCTCATCCTGGCTGCCCAGGCCGTTTTGCAGCAGTAACAGTTCTGCACCGGGTTGTAAGCGGTGAGCGAGCTGCGCGACGGCTTGAGCGGCGTCATAGGCCTTACAGGCCACCAGCAGGCGCTGAATCGGCTGTGGGTGATCCGCTGTTTGTGCGGCAACGGGGTAGCGTTGCACCCGATCACCTTCTACCAACGTCAGGCCGCCCGCTTGCTCATAACTGTTCAGCCGTTCTGCATCGCGCAGGATCAGCTGCACCGGCAAACCGACGCGTGCCAGCCGCGTTGCCCAAAGGGTGCCCAGGCTACCAGCACCGAGGATATGCCACATGCGGGAGAGTCGCTCGTCAGTTGGCCAGCGGCAGGCGCAGGGCCGTGACGCGGCCACTGCTGTGGGATTCCGGCAGCAGTCTTTCGGCATGCTCGATGATCTGCTCGGGTGTGCACGGCAGGCCGCGGGCATCCAGGCCCACCAGGCTGATTGAGGCCTTCAGGCTGATAAAGCCTTCGCTGGTTTTGAAGGCCTTGAGGTTGAGCCCCTCATGCAGACGTTTGAAGCTGCTGGGCGCGCATTCGTGCAGGTCGCTGAGCAAGGTGATGAGGGCGAAGTGGTTGTCATCCAGGCGCACCAGCACATCCAAAGGCCTGACCAATTGTTGCAAGCGCAGCGCGACGTTCTTCAGCAAGTCGTTGTAGAACGTCTCGCCACTGTGCTGAGGCAACGCCGGCATGTCTTGCAGGCCAATCAGCAAATAGCACAGCGCCCCGCCACGCGACTCCACCTGACGCAGGCTGTCGAGCATCTTCTGATGCAGATAGCGGCTGTTGCCCAGGCCGGTGAGCGGGTCGATCAGGTTGCGCTTTTCCAGGCTGACGACGTTTTCGGTGAGCATGCGGTTTTCCAGCAGCAGGCGCTGCAGGGTGTTGCACAGCCGGTCGGCGGCGAACACTCGGGGCACCAGTTGCTCGTTCATGGCCGCTTTGCTGATGAAGTCATCGACGCCGCTGTCGAAGGCTTCGCTCAGCACGCTATCACCCTCTTTGCCGGTCAGCAGAATCACGTAGGTGTAGTGGTGAGACATTTCGTCAAACTGGCGAACCTGCACGGTCAGCTCAAGGCCGTTCATTTCTGGCATCAGCCAATCGGCCAGCAGCACGCTGGCAGGGCGTTCATCGAGCAGTTTGATGGCTTCGGCGGCGCTGCTGGCGAACCGCAGGTCTTGATAACCCGCCAAGCTGAGGGTGCGCCCGATCATGGCGCTGGAGAATTTGGCGTCGTCGACGACCAAAATGCTCAGGTGGGGGTTGGGCATGGGGCAGGCTCGCTAAGGGGAAATCGCATGGATCCGGTACTTGGCCGGGCAGTGTGTGTGGCTACCGCTATATAATGGCCGGGTTTTTTTATCGTCAAGCCAGGCGCGTCCCATTCGTGATGCAAGGCGCGCCGTCTATCTGGAGCAAACCCATGCCTTCGTTCGACGTGGTGTCCGAGTTGGACAAACATGAAGTGACCAACGCCATCGATAACGCCGTTAAAGAGCTTGAGCGGCGCTATGACCTGCGCGGTAAGGGCACCTTTGAACTCAAAGACCTGACCGTCAACCTGACGGCCGATGCGGACTTTCAGTTGGAGCAGATGGTCGAGATTCTCAAGCTGGCGCTGGTTAAACGCAAGATCGACGTGCAATGCCTTGAGTTTAAAGACGCTTACCCGTCAGGTAAAAGCGTCAAGCAGGAAGTGATTCTGCGCGAGGGCATTGAGAAAGACTTGGCCAAAAAGATCGTGGCCCACGTTAAAGACAGCAAGCTAAAAGTGCAGGCCGCCATTCAGGGCGAGCAGGTACGCATCACCGGCAAGAAGCGCGATGACTTGCAGGAAGCGATTGCGGCTCTGCGGGCCAAAGAGTTTGGCATGCCGTTGCAGTTCAATAACTTCCGCGATTGAATCATTGGTGCTAACAAGCAGCCGTGATGAATGTACCCGCCATGCCTAGCCATGGCGGTTGCATTTAACGACCATGAAAAGGAGTGGTTTATGGAATTGAATGTCGAGCAACTGGTTAAAGTCTCTGAAGCCTGGTTGCCAGTGGTGCTGGAATACAGCGGCAAGCTTACCTTGGCGCTGATCACATTTTTGATCGGTTGGTGGTTGGTGGGGCGGTTGACCGCGAGCATCAGCCGCTTGTTGTCGATGCGTCAGGTCGACCGTGCGCTGGGCAGTTTTATCGGCAGCTTGGTGAGCATTGTGCTCAAGGTGCTGCTGCTGATCAGCGTGGCCTCAATGGTGGGCGTTGAAACCACCTCGTTTATCGCCATGATCGGCGCGGCGGGCCTGGCGATTGGTCTGGCGTTGCAGGGCAGTCTGGCCAACTTCGCTGGCGGCGTGCTGATTATGTTGTTCCGTCCATTTCGTGCGGGCGACTGGATCGAAGCACAGGGTGTTGCGGGCAGCGTCGACAGTATTCAGATCTTCCACACCACCCTGAAAACCGCGGACAACAAAGTGGTGATTGTGCCCAACGGCAGTCTGTCCAATGGTCATATCACCAACTTTTCCCGCGAGCCGGTGCGTCGCGTTGATATCAACCTGGGTATCGATTACGCCAGCGACATCAAAAAGGCCCGTGAGGTGCTGCTGAAGGTGGCGGATGACCCACGCGTGCTGCGCGACCCTGCGCCCGTGGTGTTTGTCACCGGGCTCGGCGAAAGCGCTATCAGCCTGTCACTGCGTGTATGGGTGGCTACTCCGGACTTCTGGCCGGTGACCTTCGACTTCACCGAAGCCGCCAAAGAAGGCCTGAGCGAGGCCGGTATTGGCATTCCCTTCCCGCAGCGTGTCGTGCATTTAGTGCAGCAGTCTTGATCGACGCATAAAACCAGCCCCGCCAGTGCGGGGCTTTTTTATCCCTGCTCGGGGGAGGTCTGAGGCGCGCTCACGTTGTCTTGGCCGCGCTCACGCCGCCATTGCAAGACAATCAGAATCAAGGTTGGGATGCCTAGCAGGGCTGTCGCCAGGAAGAACTTGGCGTAGCCGAGGTTTTCCACCATAACCCCGGAGTAGCCGCCGATCAGGCGCGGTAGCAGCAGCATGATTGAGCTCAGCAGGGCGTATTGGGTGGCGGAGAACTTCAGGTTGGTCAGGCTCGACAAGTACGCGACAAAGGCCGCGGTGGCCAGGCCGGCGCTGAAGTTGTCGGCAGAGATGGTGACAATCAACATCTGTAAATCAGCCCCCATGCCGGCCAGCATCAGGAACAGAATGTTGGTGGCCGCTGAGGCGAAGCCGCCAATAAACAGAATCGGCAGAATGCCAAAGCGCACAATCAGCAAGCCGCCAAAACCCGCACCAATTAGGGTCATCACCAGGCCAAAGAGTTTGCTGACACTGGCGATCTGGTCTTTGGTAAAGCCTTGGTCGATGTAGAACACGTTGGCCATCACGCCCATGACGGTGTCCGACATGCGATAGGTAGCAATCAGTCCGAGCAGCAGCAGGGCCTGCCACCGATAGCGGACGATAAAGTCGTTCACCGGGGTCAGCACCGGGGCCAATCCGCGTCGGCCCATGGACGACAAGCACAGGGCGGTAAGGATGGTGTAGAGCAGGGCGCGCAGGAAGGCGCGGTCTTCCAGTAGCAGGTCGAGCATGCTCGCTTGGCCATTCACCACGCTGGCAAAGTCGGTGTAATAGAACTGGGTAAACATCGCCGGTACAGACACTAACAGCACAATCAGTACCAGCACCGAAACAATTTGGTGGCTGAAGCCATAGCGCGCGGCGGCCAGTTGCGTGCGCAGCGGTACATCTGGTTCACGCATCCACAGGCTGGTGAGCAGGCCCGGCAGCATCAGCAGGGCAAACAGCAGGTAGGTACCGGCCCAAGCGGCGTGCTGGTAGAGCAGCACGGTGGAGCCAAAGCCTTCGGCGAAATACAGTGCGCCGGCCGTTGCCAGTAGCGCGGCGACCCGGTAACCCGCCATGTAGCTGGCAGCCAGGGCGGCCTGGCGGGTGTCGTCGACAATCTCCAGGCGGTAGGCATCGACGGCGATGTCTTGAGTAGCAGAGGCAAATGCCACCAGCACGGCGAGGGAAATCAGCCAGGTCAGATGGGTTTGCGGGTCACACAGGGCCATGCCAGCCAGGCCGATGGCGATCAGAATCTGTGACAGCACCAGCCAGGAGCGGCGCCGGCCCAGCTTGCCCAGTACCGGCAGGCGCCACTGGTCGAGCAGCGGCGACCACACCCATTTAAAGGCGTAGGCCAGGCCGATCAAGCTGGCAAAGCCAATGGTCTCGCGGGCTACACCGGCTTCACGCAGCCACACCGACAGGGTGGAAAACACCAGCATGTAGGGCAAACCGGCGGCGAACCCAAGGAGCAGCAGCACCAATGTTGAGGGGCTGGAATAAGCGGCAATGGCATCGCGCCAGCTTTTACGGGGCATTGAAGGGGTATCAGCCTGAGTTTGACTTAATAAAGGGCGCACTCTACCCGCTGTGCTCCATGGGGCGCCAGCCATAGCGGGTCATATCCACCCGATCGTTGTGGAGAAGGACGCCTTCGTCACGCAGCCTGAGACGTTGCTCGCGGCCACTTGGGCTGTCAGCGGGCAGGCTGATACGTCCACCCGCCGCAATAACCCTGTGCCAGGGCAGGATGCTGCCCTCGGGCAATTGGCTAAGCGTGCGGCCAACCCAGCGGGCAGCTCGGCCCAGGCCAGCGTATTGCGCCAATTCGCCATAGCTGACCACGCGACCAATCGGGATGTGCGCCAAGACCGTGAAGAGCGCCGCACGGCGTTCAGCCTGACTTGCTGCCTGAAGGTCTGTCGCGTCATGCTGCGCACCCTGTTCAGACTTGTTATTTGGCGCTTGCATCATGTGGCTACGTTCCCTGCTGTTATCAGTCTTTGTCGTGCTGTGTGCGCCGGTTTGGGCCGATACGGTATGGCTCAACAACGGTGATCGGCTCAGTGGCGAGATCATCCTGCTCGACGGTGGCAAGCTGGCGTTGAAAACCAAGTACGCCGGCCAGGTGCTGATTGCGTGGAAGGATATCGACACCCTGCGTTCCGATAAACCGCTGCTGGTGCGCCGTGATGGTTTTGACAGTGAACACAGCAACCAGTTGGAGGCGGCGGGCAAGGGCATGGTGCGAGTGGTTAATGCGACCACGCAGACAGTGCCGCTGGCCTCGATCACCCGGTTGATACCGCCGCGCGTTCTGGTGCAGGACCGCGTTTGGGAGGGCAATCTGGACGCCAAGCTGGACATGAAACGCGACAGCAGTGAAACCGACGAGTGGAAGCTTAAAGGCAATACGCGCATGGAACATGGCCGCTGGCGGCATGGGCTCAGCACCGAGTTGGAGCGCAAAGTTAAAAACGACGTGAAAACGGCGGATAACTGGCAGCTGGAGTACGACCTCGACCGTTTCATCAGTGACCAATGGTTCTGGCGTGCCAGCGCCGGGCAGGATGAAGACGAATTCGCCTTTTTCAATCGTCAGCGAAATCTGGGGACCGGGCCAGGCTATCGCTTTTGGGACAACGAGTTGGGACGCTTCGATGTGATTAGCCAGTTCAACCGCACGGAGTTGAACAGCAGCGTGGGTGACCTGAGTTTTAACACCTACTCGCTGGAGTGGGACTACAAGCGCTTGCTGTGGGGGACGCGATTGGAGCTCTACAGCACGGCAGAGTGGCAAATACCGCAGATTGCAGTAATCGATTACGTGATGGATGGGGAAGTGGGCTTGCGCTATCGCCTCAATGATTGGGCGCGCCTGTCGCTGTTGTATGAGCTGGATATGGTGCGTGGTCTGGGGCAGAGCGTGAGTGAGCGGCGCTATCTGCTGGGGGTCGGTGTGGGCTGGTAGTCGGGGCTGTGTGTTTCTGAACTCGCAGGGCTTCTGTCGGTCTGTGCTTGCTCTGTTGGCGTGTGAACGGATAATGCGCGCCCTTTCTTTACTCTCAGACAGACACACTCCCTCCATGTTTCCAAGAACCCTGATGTGCCTGGCCCTCTGTGTGGCTGCAACCTCTACGCTGGCCGATACCGTGTGGTTGAAAAACGGTGATCGCCTGACCGGCAAAATCAAATTCTACGACGGTGGCAAACTGCTGCTGCAGACCGACTACGGCGGTGCCATTGCTCTGGATTGGAGCAAAATCGCCACCCTGCAAAGCGATCAAGAGCTGCTGATTAAGCAAGACGCCGTTACAGGCGAACGCGCCAAAGCTCTGCAGCCAGCTGAGCATGGCAGCGTGATCCTGGCCAATGGTGACGAGCTGAAAACGGTTGAGTTGGCCAGCATTGAGCAAATACTCAAACCCAAGCCGCTGGTTGAGGATTTAGTGTGGAAAGGCAATGTTGATGCCTCGCTCGATTACAAGCGTGCTGAGCGCGACACCGACGACTATGACGTCAGCCTTAAGACCCAGGCCCGTCACGGCTTGTGGCGGCATAACGCAGAAGCTGACTACAACCGCGAGTTCCAGGACGACGTAGTCACCACCGACAACTGGAGCGCTGAATATGCCCTCGACCGCTTCCTGACCGAGCATTGGTTCTGGCAAGGCCGCTTCGAGTACAAGCGCGACATGGTCGAAGAGCTTGAGCGCCAGCGCACCGTGGGTACCGGCCCGGGTTATCAGTTCTGGGACAACGAACTGGGCGCCTTCTCCGTTGCCGGGCTGCTTAACCGTACCGACTACCAATACAGCAATGGCGAGAGCGACAACTTCTCCGCCGCGAGCCTGAAGTGGGACTACAACCGCTACCTGGTCGGCAAGAGTGTCGAGCTGTTCAGTGATGGTGAAGTGGGCAAACCACTGAATAACGTTGCTGATTACACCCTGGATGCCGCACTTGGCTTGCGTTACAAGCTGACTGACTGGGCGTCGCTGAACATGAAAGCGGAAAAGGACCTGGTCAGCGGCTCGGAAGGTGAACTGGACGAAACCCGTTATAGCTTGGGCTTTGGTGTCGGCTGGTAACGCTTAACCACGCTTCAAATGAAAAAGCCCCGCATTTGCGGGGCTTTTTGTTTCCAGCGTGTCGATCTAGCGGATCAGAGACGCAGACCGCCGTCCAGTTCCAGAACACGACCGGTGTAGTAGTCGTTTTCCAGAATGTACGCCACCGAGTGAGCGATTTCGGCGGGTTTGCCCATGCGGCGCAGTGGGATGACCGAGGTCATGCGCTCCAGCGCTTCAGGCTTCATGCTGGCGACCATTTCGGTTTCGATAAAGCCAGGGGCAACGCCCGCCACGCGAATGCCGTAACGCGCCAGCTCTTTGGCCCACACCACGGTGTCAGCCGCCACACCCGCCTTGGCCGCCGAGTAGTTGGCCTGACCGATGTTGCCGGCACGGGAGATGGAGGAAATGTTGATGATCGCGCCTTCGTTCTTCAGCTCGATCATCTTCGCCGCCACTTCACGGGTGCACAGGAACACGCCTGTGAGGTTCACGTCGATCACCGATTGCCACTGGGCCAGGCTCAGCTTGGTGATTTCGCCGTCCTTGACCTTGATGGTCAGGCCATCACGCAGAATGCCGGCATTGTTGACCAAGCCGTTGATGGCACCGAAGTCTTCAGCCACCTGGGCAACGGTCTGGATCACTTGCTCTTCATTGGCCACGTTGCACAGGTAAGCACGGGCTTCAACGCCCAACGCCTTGCAGCTGGCGACGGCTTCATCGAGTTTTTCCGGGTTCAGGTCAACCAGCGCCAGTTTTGCGCCTTTTTCCGCCAGGTACTGAGCCATCGCCAGGCCCAGGCCTTGGCAGCCGCCAGTGATGATGATGACTTTGTCTTTAAGTTGCATTGCATGTCCCCTCAAGTGGTACGAACCCGGCGATCACCTCGGCTCGTTACTGCCACCCGAAGTAGGGGTTTGCAGCAACGGACGCGTTTAATCGCGGGTTCTTCGGTGTAACCTTGCCGGCGCGGTAAGCTACTTATCGCTGACGCCCGTCCGTTTGTGACGGATTCTATGCAAGGAGTCATAAGTTGAGCGTGAAAGCCGGCAAGAATGCCCGAGAATTGCTGCTCAAGGAATACCGTGGCGTGCTCAGCACCCATTCCAAGGCCATGCCGGGCTTCCCTTTCGGATCAGTGGTGCCCTATTGCCTGGACGCTGACGGCTATCCGCTGATTTTGATCAGCCGCATCGCTCAGCACACGCACAACCTCAAACAGGAGGGTAAATGCTCACTGCTGGTGGGTGAGCGTGGCGCTGAGGATGTGCAAGCAGTCGGGCGGTTAACGCTGCTGGCGCATGCGCATGCGTTGCAGGAAACACCGCAAATCGAGGCTGCCGCCGCACGCTACTACCGCTACTTTCCCGAGTCGCGGGATTTTCATCAGGTGCATGATTTCGATTTTTGGCGGCTGGAGCCGGTGCGCTGGCGCTTTATAGGTGGTTTTGGCGCGATTCACTGGCTGGATCAGGTCGCGCTGGGCAATCCATTTGCCGGCGAGGCGGAACTGAGCATGGTCGAACACATGAACAGCGACCATGCCTCGGCCCTTGCTCATTATGTGGAGTTGGCCGGTTTACCCACGCACGCGCCGGCGCAATTGGTTGGCATCGACGCTGAAGGCTTTCATCTGCGTATTGGCCAAAGCCTCTATTGGCTGAACTTCCCAACATCCTGTAACAGTCCGCTGGATGTGCGCCAAGCCTTGGTATCACTGGCGCGCGCAGTCGTTTGGCCGACCGATGGTCAGGCTTCAGCTTGAATTCAGCCTGGCGCCCCATACTTCCTTTTTATACGAAGCAAATCTTCCGTTAAGGACCTTTTAATGCGCATTTTTCTGTTCTTGTTTTTGTTGTTCCCCATTATCGAACTGGCCCTGTTGATTCAGGTCGGCAGTGCCATTGGTGTGCTGCCAACGCTATTACTGGTGGTAGGCACCGCCATTCTCGGTGCCGTGCTGCTGCGTGTAGCTGGCGTGGCAACCGCCTGGCGTGCGCGCGAGAAACTGGCGCGTGGCGAGTTGCCTGAGCAGGAAATGCTTGAGGGGCTGCTGATCGCGGTGGGTGGCGGGTTGCTGCTGCTGCCAGGATTTATCAGCGATATCTTCGGTGTGCTCTGCCTGATCCCCTTCACCCGTCGTCTGCTGGTCAATAAAGTGCGTTTGCGCGCAGCCGAGCAGGCCATGCGCCAGCGTGCGTTCTTCGACGACCAAGCCGCCCGTTCCGGGGTTGTTCGTCCGCAGGTGCTTGAGGGCGAATACGAGCGTCGTGATTGAACGAGGTGATGGCGTTTGGCTTTGCCGCAGGTCACCGGATTGATGGGGGAAGGCCGCGCCCCCGCCAAATAGAACGCGTTACGCGGTAGCTAGGCCTGCCTCTGAGGGGTTGGTTGGTTTCGCCAGTGGCTCGCGACAACATAGGCTAAAAAAATAGCCTGCTGCCCTTGAATTCGCCTTGAGCGCCCTCATCTAACGGTCACCGCAAGGTTTTCTGTCATTCAGACAGATCAGACTTCCGCGCAGCGCCTGGCGCTGCGCGACCGGCTCCGCCGGATTTTGCTAACCCGCCAGCGACTGCGCTGGCTGATAAATCACCTACTAGGAGAGATCGACAATGAAGCTTCGTCCTCTGCATGACCGCGTCGTAATCCGTCGCAGCGAAGAAGAAAAGAAAACCGCAGGCGGCATCGTGCTGCCAGGTTCCGCTGCTGAGAAAGCCAACAGCGGTGAGATCCTTGCTGTCGGTACCGGCCGCGTGCTGGACAACGGTGAAGTGCGTGCGCTGGCCGTTAAAGTCGGTGACAAAGTGGTATTTGGCCCTTACTCCGGCAGCAACACCGTCAAAGTTGATGGTGAAGACCTGCTGGTAATGAGCGAGAGCGAGATTCTCGCTGTCGTTGAAGGTTGATTTCAGCGCCCCGTCGCTACGAATTCCGCTCTATTTGAACGAATTAAGGAATAACCATCATGGCTGCAAAAGAAGTTAAATTCGGCGATTCCGCCCGCAAGAAAATGCTCGTCGGCGTTAACGTTCTGGCTGACGCAGTAAAAGCCACCCTCGGCCCGAAAGGCCGTAACGTGATCATCGAGAAGAGCTACGGCGCTCCGACCATCACTAAAGACGGCGTTTCCGTTGCCAAAGAAATCGAGCTGAAAGATCGCTTCGAAAACATGGGCGCGCAACTGGTTAAAGACGTTGCTTCCCGTGCCAACGATGACGCTGGCGACGGTACCACCACCGCCACCGTTCTGGCTCAAGCCATCGTCAACGAAGGCCTGAAAGCCGTCGCTGCCGGCATGAACCCGATGGATCTGAAGCGCGGCA
>LNFM01001489.1_pt1 | contig 54325 bp, 47 predicted proteins | sample 596031 | NCBI WGS metagenome assembly LNFM01 (sample SAMN04254537, study PRJNA301005) | activated carbon metagenome | isolation source: dual media filters at the Ann Arbor, Michigan drinking water treatment plant | place: USA: Ann Arbor
TTCAAGCTTGAAATTTCTCCCTTGAAATTCCCCGCCAGCACCGCATGATGCGCGCATGGACCTGCTCATCGAACAACGATCCGGCTGGGTGCGGCTGACCCTCAACCGCCCCGAGGCGCGCAATGCGCTGAACACAGCACTTCTGGCGCATATCGCCCAGACGCTGGACGCCCTTGCCCACAACGCGTCCTGCCGCGCGGTGGTGCTGACCGGGGCCGAAGGCAACTTTGCCGCCGGGGCCGATATTGGCGAAATCGAACACAAAACCGCCGCCGAGGCCGCCGACGACCCCCGCAAACAGCACTGGGCCAGCATCCGCGCCTTTCCCAAACCCCTGATCGCGGCGGTTGAAGGCTATGCGCTTGGCGGCGGGTTCGAGCTTGCCTTGATGGCTGACCTCCTTGTCCTCGGCTCGACCGCCAAGCTCGGTCTGCCCGAAACCTCGCTCGGCCTCATTCCCGGCGCGGGCGGCGGTCAGCGGCTGGTGTCGCTCGCGGGACGGATGCGCGCCACCCGCCTCGTCCTGACCGGAGAGATCATCGACGCCGCCACCGCCCTTGACTGGGGTATCGCGAGCCACCTGGCCGACGGCCCCGCCTTCCCCGCCGCTGCGGCCCTTGCCGACCGCATCGCCCAGCGCGCACCGCTTGCGCTCGCCGCCGCGAAACGCGCCCTTGTCGAAGGGTCGGAATCCCCCCTCGCCTTCGCCACCGAACGCGCCGGATTCGAGGCACTTCTCGACACCGCCGACAAGGCCGAAGGCATCGCCGCCTTCCGCGCCAAGCGCCGTCCGGGGTTCAGCGGGCAATGACCACCGTCGCGATCATCGGCCTCGGCACGATGGGCCTCGGCCTCGCGCAGGTCTATGCCGCCGCCGGCTTCCCGGTCATCGCGACCGACGCCCACGCCCCCACACGCGACACCGCCCTCTCCCGTCTGACCGAAAGCCTCGCCCCCCGCGTCGCCTCCGGCAAACTCACCGCCGAGGCCCGCGACGCCCTCCTCGCCAACCTCACCGTCACCCGCGACCTCGCCGCCCTTGCCCCCGCGACCCTCGCCATCGAGGCCATCGTCGAAAAACTCGACGCCAAACAATCCCTCTTCCGCGACCTTGAAGCCCTCCTCGCCCGTGACGCGATCCTCGCCACCAACACCTCCTCCCTCTCCGTCGCCTCCATCGCGGCTGGCCTCAAACACCCCGACCGCTGCCTTGGCCTCCATTTCTTCAACCCCGCCCCGGTGATGAAACTGGTGGAGCTGATTCCCCACGCCACCACCGCCCCCGCTGCACTCGCCCGCGCCCGCCAGATCACCGAAGCCGCCGGAAAAACCGTGATCGACGCGCCCGACCGCCCCGGTTTCATCGTCAACCGCTGCGCCCGCCCCTATTACGGCGAGGCGCTCGCCATGCTGGATGAAGGCCGCACCGCCTCAGATATCGACGCCGCCATGCTCGCCGCCGGCTACCGCCTCGGCCCGTTCCAGCTCATTGACCTCATTGGCGCCGACATCAACCTTGCCGCGACCGAGGGCCTCCATGCCGCGATGGGCCACCACCCGCGCTATCACCCCTTCCTGCCCCTGCGCCAACAGGTCGAACTTGGCCGCCTTGGTCGCAAGACCGGCGAAGGGTTCCTTTTCCCAAACGACCCCGGCCCAGCGCCGCATGATGCCGCCGCCATCGCGCTTCGCATCGAGGCCACCCTCGTGAACGAGGCGGCGTGGCTCCTGTCCGAAGGTGGCACCACGCCAAGCGGCATCGACACCGCAATGAAGCTCGGCCTCAACTTTCCGCGCGGCCCATTCGAGATGCTGGCCCAGCACGGCGCGGCGAAGATTCGCGCCAAACTCGCGGCCCTCGAATCCCGCACCGCGCTCAAGACCCGCTACCTCCCCGCCCCGTATCTGGAGCTTGCATGACCGAGGTTTTCCTCTGCGCCCACCGCCGCACGCCGATTGGCCGCTATGCAGGCGCGCTTTCGCAGGTGCGCCCCGATGACATGGCCGCCCATGTGATCGACGGCCTGCTCGACCTCCACCCCGGCCTTGTCCCCGATGAGGTGATCTTCGGCTGCGCCAACCAGTCCGGCGAAGACAACCGCAACGTCGCGCGCATGGCTGTCCTCCTGTCGCGCCTGCCGGAATCCGTCCCCGCGCTAACGCTGAACCGCCTCTGCGCCTCAGGCCTCGACGCGGTGATCGCCGGTGCCCGTGCCATCCGCGACGGGGCCGACGTCGTCATCGCGGGCGGCGTCGAATCCATGTCCCGCGCGCCCTTCGTCATGGCCAAGGCCGACACAGCCTTCGCGCGTGCTCCCGAAATCCACGACACCACCATCGGCTGGCGCTTCATCAACAAACGGATCGCTGCCGCCTACGGCACCGATTCCATGCCCGAGACGGCGGAAAACCTTGCCGCCGAACACCAGATCGCCCGCGCAGATCAGGATGCCTACGCGCTCCGCTCGCAGACGCGCTACGATCCGGCGTGGCACGCCGCCGACATCCTGCCCGTCACCATCGCCTCGCGCAAAGGCGACACCGTCGTCAGCACCGACGAACACCCCCGTGCCACCAGCCTTGAGGCGCTCGCCAAACTCCCCGCCCCGTTCCGCGCGGGTGGCACCGTCACCGCGGGCAACGCCGCAGGCATCAACGACGCCGCCGCCGCCCTGATCCTCGCCTCCGCCGAGGGCGTAAGGCGCCACGGCCTCACCCCCCTCGCCCGCATCGGCCGCGCGGCCTCCGCCGGTGTCGCCCCGCGCACGATGGGCATCGGCCCCGTCGCCGCCCTCGCGAAACTCGGCTTCATCGCCACCGATTTCGACCACATCGAACTGAACGAGGCTTTCGCCGCCCAAGTCCTCGCCTGCACCCGGGCATGGGGCCTTGCCGACGACGACCCCCGCGTCAACGCCCACTCCGGTGCCATCGCGATGGGGCACCCCTTGGGCATGTCCGGCACCCGCCTCGCCGCCACCGCCGCCCGCCGCCTCACCCAAGGTGGCCAATCCGCCCTCGCCACCCTCTGCGTCGGCGTCGGCCAGGGCGTCGCCCTCGTGCTCCATGCCGTCTAGAACCGCTCTCGTCACCGGTGCCGCGCAAGGCCTCGGCCTCGCCATCGCCCGCGCGCTCCACGCTGCGGGCCACTCCGTCACCATCGCCGACATCAATCTCGAAAAGGCCGAGGCCGCCGCCGCCAACCTTCCAGGCACCCTCGCCATCGCCCTCGACGTCCGCCGTAAGGACAACTTCACTGATGCCATCGCCACCATCGGCCCCGTCGACATCCTCGTGAACAACGCCGCCCGCACCCAGGCCCGCGACCTTTACGAGATCACTGCCGAAGAATGGGACGACGTCCTTTCAACCAACCTTCGCTCCATCCTCTTCGCCACCCAGACCTTCGCGCCCTCAATGACGACGGCGAAGTGGGGCCGCATCCTCAACCTCGCCTCCGTCGCCGGTCAACGCGGCGGCCCGCAGGTGCAAGGCGCGCATTACGCCGCCTCCAAGGCCGGGATCATCGGCCTCACCCGCTACCTCGCCCACGGCCTCGCACCCCACGGCATCACCGTCAACACCATCGCCCCCGGCACTATCCTGACCGAACAGACCGCCCTCGCCCCGCCAGAGAAAGTGGCCCTCGTCGTCGGCCAGATCCCCCTCGGCCGCATCGGTCAGGCGGATGAGGTTGGCGCGCTCGCTTGCTTCCTCGCCTCCGACGACGCCGCTTTCATCACCGGCACCACCCAAGATATCAACGGCGGCGTGTTGATGCGCTGACCGCCCGAAAGGCCAAAATGTCCGACGCCTATTTCCTTTACCACTCCATCGGCATGTATCCCGGCAAGGCCCGCGACATCGCCGCCGCCATGGCCGATTTCGCCGTGACCTGGGGCACGCCCGACGATGCCCAATGGGGCGCCGTCCTCCCCCTGCGTCAGCGTTTTATCGACCGCTGGCGCGCGATCCTGAACGCCGCCCCCGATACCGTCACCACCTTTGAATCCGTCACCCAGGCTTTCCATTCCCTCGTCCAATCGCTCCCCGAGGGCCACCTCAAAGGCCGCACCGTGCTTGCGGCGGCCGACTGCTTCCCCTCCAACCATTTCCTTTTGAACGGCATGGCCGAGGCTTACGGCTTCACCCTGAAAACCGTCCCCCTCCGCCAAGGCGCGGCATATGTCGAGGATGAAGACTTCCTCGACGCCTGGACCCCGGATGTCGGCCTCGCGCTCCTGACCTGGGTCTCCTCCACCTCCTCGCACCGCATCGACCTGCCGCAGATGGTCGCCCACGGCCGCCGCATGGGCAGCCTGATCGGCGTCGACATCACCCAGGCCGCCGGCCTCCTCCCCTTCGATGTTCACGCGCCCGAGGTAGATTTCGCCATCTCCACCTCGCTCAAATGGATGTGCGGCACCCCCGGCGCGGGCATCCTTTACCTTTCGCCCCGGCTCATCCCGCACTGCCATCCGGAACTCCGCGGCTGGTTCTCGCAACCCAACCCGTTCAACTGGGACATCACCCGCTTCACCTACGCCCCCGGCATCCAGCGCTTCGATTCAGGCACCCCCGGCTGCATGGCCGCCCTCGCCTCGCTCCCGGCGCTCGACTGGCACGCAGGCCAGGACCACGCCGCCATCCTCGCCCACAACCGCCACCTCACCGCCCGGCTCATCGACATGGCCGATGCCCTGAACCTCCCGCTCCTGACCCCCAGACCCGAGGCGCAGCGCGGCGGCTCGATCATGCTCCGCCTGCCCGACGACCATCCCGCGCCACAGGTCGTCGCCGCCCTCCGCGCCCAGTCCATCACGACCGACGCGCGCAGCCAGACCCTCCGCCTCTCCCCCGGTACGCTCACCACGGCAACCGGCGTCCACCGCCTCCATACGGCCTTGGCCATGCTCCTCGCCTAAGGCTTTCCCTTTTTCCAAATATCCCGGGGGCTGCGGGGGCTGGCCCCCGCTCGCGGAGGCAAGCGGCCCTGCCGCGCCGCCGACACATCGCGTGCGGCGGCACGCCGCTCCAAAAGTTGGCCTGCTCTCAGCCCCGCCGATGCGTCGCCGCGACCCGTGCGATCTCCTCGTAAATCCCCGACAACAGGTTCAACGCCTTCGTCGCCTCGGCCAGCCGGTCGGAAAACCCCGGCACCCCGGCAATCGCACCGATCAACAGCCGCCGCCGCAAGGCGCCGTAATCCTCCGTCACCCGCCGCCCCTCGTCGGTCACCTCATAGGTGACACCAGACCGCCCCGCGCCCTGCCGCACCACCAGCCCCGCAGCGATCAGCTTGCGCAGCGAATACTGGATGTTCGGCACATCGTCCCGGTTCATCAGCCGCGCCAGATCCTTGATGCTTTTCGGGCGCTCGTTCATCCTAATGATGTGAAGCAGCGCATTCTCCGGCCCCGTCGCCGCCAGATCGCACACGCTCGCCAGACACTCCGATTGCCAGCGGCCAAAGCCCTCGAAGGTCCGCATCAGCGCGAACTCCAGCTCCGTCGTATCCACCTCGACCGCGCTTTCCGCCAAGTGCCAGCGGTAGTCCAGCTTCTCGTCCCGTTCCATGCACACCTCAAAACTGGCGTCAAAACTGCCCCTTCAACCCTGTTGACGCAATTGGAATTTACGATAGACTTTCAAACATAAAATACTTTCAATAATCCACGAACAGGGAAATCAGCATGACACAGAACCTGATGGCATCAGGCGACCACTTTCGCTTGGGCACTTTCTCCACCAACTGCTCCTCCGGCATGACGCCAACGCAGGCACCCGACCGCTGGGTGAACTCGTGGGACAACAACCTAGCCCTCGCCAAGCTTCTCGACGCAGCCGGCATCGACTTCATGCTGCCGATCGCGCGGTGGATCGGCTACGGCGGCCCGACCGATTTTCACGGCGGCGTCCTGGAAACGATGACATGGGCGGCAGGCCTCCTCGCCTCCACACAAAACATTTCGGTTTTCGCCACCATCCACTGCGCCGCGAACCATCCCGTAGTCGTCGCCAAGCAGATCGCCACCATCGACCAGATCAGCCACGGCCGCGCCGGGCTCAACATCGTCGCGGGCTGGAACCAGCCTGAATATCAGGCGCTCGGCCTCGATCTGCCAAACGACCACGAAACCCGCTACTCCTACGCGCAGGAATGGTTCGACCTCGTCCGCAAGATCTGGGGTTCCGACACGCATTTCGACTGGGACGGCAAGCATTTCAAGAACATCCGCGGCCTGAAGGGCGACCCCGCTCCGGTCAACGGCTCGGTCCCGATCATCAATGCCGCCGGCAGTCCGCAAGGGCGCGAGTTCGCAACCGACAATGCCAATTACCTCTTCACCCCCGCCATCGACCTCGCCCGCTCGAAAGACGAGATTGCCGCCTTGAAGGCGCAGGCCGCCGCCAAGAACCGCAAGGTCGGCGTCCTCACCTTCTCCCATGTCGTCTGCCGCCCGACCGAGAAAGAGGCACGCGATTACGTCCACTACATCGTCGATGAAAACGCCGATTGGGAGGCGACCGACAACCTGATCCGCCTGCAACTCGCCCATGCGCTTTCCTTCCCGCATGATCTTCTGACGCAGATCCGCTACGGTTTTGCGCTCGGCCACGGCGGTTTCCCCCTGATCGGCACGCCGGATCAGGTCGCCGCCGGGATAATTTCCCTGCACGAGACTGGATTTGCCGGCACAACGCTCTCTTTTGTGGATTATCTGAAGGAGTTCCCCTATTTCGCCGAGGAAGTCCTGCCGCGCCTGAAACGGGCCGGCATCCGATAAGGAGCCACCATGCCGAACCGCTTGCCCACCGACCTGCCTGCCAAGGAGTTTCGCGATGCCATGCGCGCCTTTGTCGGCAATGTCAGCGTCATTACCGTGGGCAGCGGCGAGGCAGCCTCCGGCCTCGTGGTGACTTCGGCGATCTCGCTCTCCGCCGAGCCGCCGCTGCTGCTGGCCTGCGTGAACCTGACCTCGTCCTCAATGCCTCTGCTGCGGGACGAGGGTCGCTTCGGCTGGTCCTCGCTCGGGGCGGCACATCAACCGGTCGCCGAACGCTTCTCCGGCTTCGGCGGGGTCAAGGGGGCTGCCCGCTACGAAGGCGCCGAATGGGAAACCGCTGTCACCGGCGCGCGCCTTCTCAAGGGCGCGCCCACCGCCTTTGACTGCACCGTCGAGGAAATGATCGACCGCGCCACCCACACCATCCTGATCGGTCGCGTCCAAGCCATCCGCAAGACGCCCGATGCGGGCGGGCTGATCTACTGGAACGGCGGCTACCGCAGCCTTTCCGCCTGACGCAAAGGCGCGCTCCCTCCCCTCAGTAGGGGCGGGAAAGGGCTGAAAACAGCACCCGACAGACCTTAATGTCCACTTAACGCGCCCCGCCAAGCCATTGAGATTCCATGAGCCGGCCCCCTGTCCCACCGTGGACAGGGTCAGACAAAACTCCGGATCGTGGCCAGCGCCCCGTCCAGGGCCTTACCCTCTTCATCCTTCAACGCCGCCTCCCGCAACCGCGCCGCCCAAGGGGCTGCATCGTCACGCCCTGCCACCAGCGCGATCCCCGCCAGCACGCGGTCGAACTTCGACAGACCGCGCTCATGGGTGTCCGAATAGCCCTTCACCAGCCGCCGACAGCGCACCACCTCGACCGCCAGCGCCCGGTCGCGCTCCAGATAACCCAGCGCCACCGCCAACCACCGTTCCAGATGGTCAACCTCCTGTCGGTGCCTGAGCGTCCGCCGCCGCCATCCCCTCAGCCCGCCGACCGCATAAAGCGTCAGGAATGACCCCAGACCGTCCGTCCGCAAGCGCCGCCCCTTGCTGAACCACCGGTCCAGCCGCGCCATCCAAACCGGGCTCGCCTGCACCTTCGCCCCGATCCCCGCCGGCATCAGCCCCGCAATCTCCTCCGCGCGGGGATGGAAGAACTCGGTCAGCTGCATCACCTGCGCCTGCCCAACCCCCATCTCGCCGCGAATACGGTCGAACCGCCGCCCTCGCGTTTTCAGATCGGCGACCCGGATCACATCGTCATAGGCCATCGCATTGGCCACATATTTCGCCGCCTCGCGGGCGAACTCGAAAGGCGCGCGGTCCCGCGCCGCCAGCCCCTCGATCCGCCCCAGATATTCCGCCCCGTAGGCCAGGTCCTGAAAGTCGACCACCTTGCGCAACCCCGGCAGCGCCAGTTCCGCCACCGCAGCCGGCAAGGCCGCAACCCGCGCCACCAGCCGCTCCCACTCTGCCAACTTTCCGGCAGGCCCCGCCACCGCAGGCACCTTCACCACCGGCGCGGCCGCCTCCGGCATCCCCGCCAGCGCCGCCTCGAACCCCGCACCGAATGCCCTTACCGAGGCTTCGACGCCCTTGCCCCCCGCCCGGATCGCCGCCTCGAACGCCTCACGCGTGAACGGCAGCACCCCCGAAGCCGCCAGCGCCCCGAACAAGGTGGCCGAGATCACCGACCCGTTCTTCACCGCCACGGCATCGAAATCCGCCGCGATGAACCGCCGCGCCGCAACCTCCGCCGCTGCGATCACCTCCTCGCTCGACGCGATGCCATCGCCCGGCACCATCTTCTCGCTCACCGCCAGCGCCCGGTGGGTCGAGGTGATCAGCGTCGTGCGGTCCGGCGTGACGAAGCCGCGAATGATCGACCGCCCCGCCTCCATCATCTCGGCTGTGATCATCACGTCCACGTCCCCCGCCGCAGGCATCAGACTGAAGACCGGCACCCGCCCCGTCGACGGCGCCATCTCAACGTAATAGACCGTCGCCCCCGTCCGCTGCGCCACCCCCGCGACCGATGTCGCCTGGCAGACATAGCCGTTCGCCCGCGCCAGCGTCTCGATCCAGCCGGTCAGCACGCCGCCGCCCTGACCACCCACCGCCAGCACGGCCAGCTTGATGATCCCGTCCGTCCCGGCAGGTACCGGCAGGTTTGGCGATTGCATCGTCATGCCGTGAACTCCAACCGCGCGGCGCTGCGCCGGCCCTGCAACCAGCCGATGACCTTGCCCCGCCACCGCGCCAGACGCTGTTCCATCGCCGAAGGATTATGCACCACATCCGCGCGGTAGAAGCTGGGGCAAAGGACGGCGGCATCCGCCACCTCGCCGCAGTTGCCGCAGCCGACGCAGGACTGGTCGATCGACGCCACCGGATCGTCCCTTAGCGGATCATCCAGCCGCTTCAACGACAAGGACGGGCAACCCGACAGGCGGATGCACGCGTGATCCCCAGTGCAGACATCCTCGTCTACCCCGAACCGCGGCGCCTCGACCCGCCGACCTTCCTTGATCGCCGCCGCTTTCAACGGCTTTTCCCGGCGCTGCTTGTTCAGCATGCACTCGGAGGACGCGACAATTACCTTCGGCCCCGGCGTATCGGTGGTCAGCGCCTCGCGCAGCGTGTCGCGCATCTTCTTCACGTCATAGGTCCGGTCGATCTGGCGCACCCAGTTCACGCCCACACCCTTCAAGGCCTTCGATATCGGGTTCTGCGTTGCCTTCGTCGCATTGTCGGCACGGGAGGACATCACGTCCTGCCCGCCCGTCGCGGCCGAGTAGTAGTTGTCGACCACCATCACCACGCCGTCCGACTTGTTGAACACCATGTTGGTGATCGAGGAGTTCAGACCGTTGTGCCAGAACCCGCCATCCCCGATGATCGCGATCGGCCGCTTCTCGCCCCCGCCATCAAACGCCCCGTTGGCCGCTGGTCCCAAGCCATAGCCCATCGTCGCCCCGCCGATTTCGAACGGCGGCAGCGAGCCGAACAGGTGGCAGCCGATATCGGCGGCGATCTGGTGTTTGCCCAGCTCCCGTTCCACCAACTTCATCGCCGCAAAGATCGGGCGTTCAGGGCAGCCGGTGCAGAACCCGGGCGGGCGGATCGGCACGGTTTTCGCCAGATCCGGAATCGCGGGCCGATCCATGTTCGGCGCGCGCACGGTGGCGGGCAGCAAGTCGTGCGCGGTTGCCTTCAGAAAGGCGGTCAGACCGTCCAGCATCACTTGCCCGGTATATTCCCCCGCCATCGGGAACATGCCCTTGCCATGCAGCCGCACATGGCTGCCCGCACGGTAGAGGAACGAGCCAAGCTGGGTTTCAATGAACTCCGGTTGGCCTTCCTCGATCACCAGAACCGAATGCTTGCCTTTGGTGAATTGCAAAAACTCGCCTGAAATCAACGGATAGGTCACGTTCAGGCAATAGATCGGCACATCCGTCGCGCCATAGATGTCGGCCAGCCCCAGCCGCTGCAACGCGCGGATCACGCCGTTGTACATACCGCCCTGACACACGATCCCGACCGAGCCTTCACCGCCGAACACTTCGTTCAGCTTGTGCTCGATGATGAACTTCTCGGCAGCGGGCCAGCGGTTCTTCACCTTGTCCTGCTCATGCACATAAGACATCGGCGGCAGCACGACGCGGTTGAAATCGCTGCGCGGGTTCGACAGTGCGTCCTTCACCGACAGCTTCGGCGGCACGTTGTCCTTCGTCTCGAACGTCCCCGTCACATGACAGGACCGTATCCGCATCGTCAGCATCACCGGGCTGTTCGACGCCTCGCTCAAGGCAAAACCGTCGCCCACCGCCTTCACGATCGACGGCAGGTTCGGGCGTGGGTCCAAAAGCCAGAACTGCGACTTCATCGCAAATGCGTGGCTCCGCTCCTGCATGATCGAAGAGCCTTCGCCGTAATCCTCGCCCAGAATGACCAGCGCGCCGCCGGTCACTCCCGAGGACGCAAGGTTCGCCAGCGCGTCAGAGGCCACGTTCACGCCGACCGGCCCCTTGAACGTCACCGCCCCGCGGATCGGATAATGCACGCTTGCCGCCAGCATCGCCGCCGCCGCCGCCTCGTTGGCATTGGCCTCGAACCGCACGCCCAATTCGCCCAGCAATTCCTCGGCATCGGCCAGCACATCCATCAGATGGCTGATCGGCGCGCCCTGATAACCGCCGACATAGCCGACGCCGTTCTCCAACAGCGCCTTGGTGATCGCCAGGATGCCTTCGCCGGTAAACGTCTCGCCCGCGCCCTTGCGCAGGTCTTCGACTTCGGCCTTGAAGCTGCGTTCCGCCATATCAGATCTCGTGCTTTCGAATGTTCGTGAGCATCTGCTGCAAGGTGCTCACAAAGGCGCGCCGCTCATCATCCGGAATGCCGCGAAACATCCGAGCGTTCGCCTGCGCCATATGCGGCCAGAGCGTCTCGAAGGTTTGCCGCCCGGTCTCGGTGATCACCACCCGAACGGCGCGGCTGTCCGTGGCGTCCGCCTCGCGCCGGATCAACCCCTCGGCCTGCAACTGGTCGAGCGCGCGGCTCAGCGTCGACGGATCGGTCACCGTGTAGACCGCCAACTCGCGGATCAGCGGCGTTTCCACCACCGACAACACGGCCAGCGCCCGCATCTTCGGGGTGGAAAGCCCCAGCCCCGCCATCTCCTCACGCAGGCTCGCGTTATACCGCCCCATGATGCGGTTCATCAGGTAGGGCGCATAGTTCCACAGCCCGATTTCGCCAAGCCGCAGCGTCGGAAGGGGCGTTTCGTCGTTCATGCCCCGAGCCTCTTGGCCGCGTTGAAGCCCGATCCGCCGCCAAGCCCCGGCCCCGGATGGGTCGACGCGCCGATGTGCATCAGCCCCCTGATCGCCGTGTCGCCATTGGTCGTGTGCGCAAAGGGTCGCCATATGAAGAACTGGTCGATGCTGCACGCCCCGCCATAGGGGTCGCCGCCGACAAGGTTGATGTTCATCCGTTCGAGGTCTTTAGGCGAATAGGCCTTCCGTGCCAGCACCAGCTTGTCGAAGCCTTTGATATGACGCGCCAATATCCGCTCGATCCGGTCTGCGAAGGCCTCTCGCACGTCATCCCAGTCCGCGCCGTCGATCTCTCCCGCCGCATCGCCCTTGATTGCCCGCGGTGCATCGGGGATCTGAAGCCACAGGACGGCCTTGCCTTCCGGACAGCGCGTCGGGTCCAGCGCGGAGGGCTGACCGACGCAGATCGTCGGTGTTGCTGGCAGCATCCCACGCTCCGCCTCGTTCGAAGATTTCGAAACGGAATCAATACCATCCGCCAGATGGATCAGCGCAACCTGCTCCAGCCCCGGCGACAGCCACTCCGGCACCGCGTCCAGCGCGTAATGCAGCTGAAAGTTCCCGCGCCCGTGCCGGAACTGCCTTGCAGCGGCCTTGTCCTCCGGCAGATTCACATTACCGAGCAACCGTTCATATAACTGCCTCGGAGCCACCGACGCGAGAACCGAAGGCGCCGAAATCACCCTGCCGCCTGCGAGGGTCACCCCTGTCACGCGCCCATTATGAACGTTTATTTGCTCTACGTCGGCGCCGGTGATGAAGGTGCCGCCCTTTTCCTCGATCAAACCGCGGAACGCCTGCGCCGCAGCCCCGGACCCGCCTTTCACGATCGGCGCTCCCGCAGCCTCCAGCGCGAAAGCGATCACCCGGCCCATCTGGCCGGAATAGGCGCTTTCCGGTGTAAGCCCGGTGTGCAGCACCCACGGTGCCAGCAGTGCCTGCGCGCCCGCACTTTGATACGTCGTCTCCAACCAGCCCCGCACCGGATCAAGCGCCCTGCCGAACCACGCGGCCAGCCCCCGCAAGCCCCGCCGCCGCACCTGCCCGAACATCAGCTTCGCCGTCGGCCAAGACCAGAGCGACCCGCCAAGCAGCGCAAACAGAAACGGCGCGTCCGCCGCCACCGCCCCGACGTCGGCGGCGAAACGGTCCCCATCGCCGCCCGCCAACGCATTGAGATGGGAAATGTTCTGCTGCCGGTCCATCGTCAGCACCACCGCCTCGCCCCCCGGGCGCAGCACGGCGGTCGGGTGAGGCGAATGACAGTAATCGAACCCGTGCCGCGCCAGATGCGGGCCGAGTGCGGCCCCGGCGGGCGAGGTCATGAACAGCACCCAGGTCGCGGCCATCACGTCGTGCTGAAAGCCGGGATGCAGCTCCTCGGTTCGCAGGCAACCGCCGATCACGTCCTCGCGCTCCAGAACAGTGACCCGGTCGCCCTTCAGCGCCAGAAGCGCCGCAGCGACCAGGCCGTTGATCCCGGACCCGATGATGATGTGATCGGCCGCCACCTCAGCCCCGCGGCACCAGTGCCAGCGCCCGGATCGGCGAGCCTGTGCCGTTCTTGATCTTCAAGGGCGCAGCAATCAGGATCGCGCCCTTCGGTGGCAGTTTCGACAGGTTGGCAAGGCTCGCCAGACCATAGCAGTTGTGCTTGTGCAGAAGATTGTGCGCCGGGAACGGCGGTGTCATGCCACCGGCTTGCCCTGCGTCCGTGCCGATGCACTGGCTGCCCCAGCCGACGATGCCCTTGGCCAGAAGATACTCGATCACTTCGGCGGTCGGCCCCGGCGTGTGCGGCCCGGTTTCGTTGGCGTTCAAAAACAGCGCCTCGTCATGCGCCCGCGCGTCCCAGTCCGACCGCAAGACCACCCACTCGCCCGCATTGATCGCACCATGCTTGGCTTCCCACGCCTTCACATGGTCGATGGTCAAAAGGAAATCGGGGTTCGCGTTGCACTCGGCCGAGAAGTCCAGAACGTTGACGGGCGCGACCAGCCGCTGCACCGGCAGGGTGTCGGTGTAGCCGTCGGCGTAATCCTTGCCGGTGATCCAGTGGTGCGGCGCATCGAAATGGGTGCCGGAATGCTCGCCCAGTTCCAGCCAGTTCCACGCCCAGAACGGACCGTCCTTGTCGTACTCGCTGATGCGATGAATCTTGATCGGCGGGGTGTCCTTGGCAAAATCCGGCGGCAGCTTCAGAAGCGGCGTTTCCGGGCCAAGCACGCCCGTGCAATCCACCACCTCGATCCCGCCCGAAGCCAGCATCCCGGCGAAGTCCGCCAAAACCGTTGCCGAAGTCATATGAGTCTCCCCCTCGTTGTGCCCCCGCCGCGCGGGGCCGTTTTGTGCGCGTTCTGTCGGGCCGCATGCCATACGTTTGCCATACGTCAGCCAGACGCTTTGCAGACACGGCCAAATCCGTTGGTCCGCCGTCGAATCATGCTAGACAGAATTAAATGCGTTTGCAAATATCCTCACGTCAAGTGGGGCGTAGAATGTCGGATACCTACGATGCAATCCTGATCGGGGCGGGTCACAATGCCCTCGCCTGCGGATTGCACCTTGCCGCAAAAGGCTGGCGCGTCGGCATCTTCGAACAGGCGGCAGAACCGGGCGGCGCAATCAAGACCGGTGAATATACCCTGCCCGGTTTCCGGCACGATTGGGCTGCGATGAACCTCTCGCTGTTCGCTGGAAGCCCATTTTTCAAGGCGTATGGGCCGGAACTCATGCGCCACGGCCTGTCCTTTGCGCCTGCGGCGCATCCGTTCGCCTCGGCCTTTCCTGACGGTCGCTGGCTTGGGGTTTCCAACGATCAGGCCGCCACTACGGCCCGTATCGCCGCCTTTTCGGCGCGGGACGCCGAAACATGGACCAGCCTGTCCAAGGCTTTTCCGGCGGAGGCCGAAACCGTCTTCGGGCTCCTCGGCAGTACGATGGATTTACGTGCGCTTGCATATTTCATGTTCAAAACACTGCGTCGGCGCGGTGTTTCCGGCACAATGGACCTCGCCCGCCTCCTGACCCTCTCGCCCAGACAATGGTTAACCCAAACTTTCGAAGCCGAACCCCTGCGAGCAATGCTCGGCGCGTGGGGAATGCACCTCGATTTCGCGCCCGATGTGGCGGGCGGCGGGCTCTTTCCATACCTCGAAGGCATGGCGGGCCAATCTTTCGGAATGGTCCTTGGCCAAGGCGGTGCAGACACCGTGACCCGTTCGCTGACCGCCGCACTCACGGCGCGTGGCGCGACGATTACCTGCAGCGCGTCGGTCAGCCAGATCTTGCACCGTGATGGCAAGGCGCATGGCATCCGCCTTGCCGACGGGCGGGAAGTAATGGCCAGCCGTGCCGTGATCGCGGGCACCTCGCCCGGCGCACTGACCGCCCTGACCGGCCCGACGACGCCTGCATTCGACCGCGCCATGACGGCCTACACGCATGCCCCCGGCACCATGATGATCCACCTTGCAATGGACAGTCTGCCGGATTGGGCGGCCGGTGAAGAACTCAAGCAGTTCGCCTATGTCCATCTTGCCCCCACCCTCGACCAGATGGCCCGGACCTATGCTCAGGCAATGGCCGGCCTGCTACCGGACGAACCGATCCTGGTCGTAGGCCAGCCGACGGTCGTTGATCCAAGCCGTGCGCCTGAAGGAAAGCACATCCTCTGGCTACAGGTCCGCATGGCCCCTGGCACGATCAAGGGCGATGCTGCTGGCAGCATCACCGCTACCGACTGGGCCAGTGCCGCCGAACCCTTTGCCGATCGCGCCCTGTCGATACTTGACCGCTATGCACCTGGAATCCGAGCGAAAATTGTAGACCAGCGGATTGTCACGCCGCTGGATCTCGAGGCCGACAACCCCAATCTGGTAGGCGGCGATCAGGTCTGTGGCTCGCACCATCTGGCGCAGCATTTTGTTTTCCGACCCGCACGCGGCCATGCCGATGGCTCTACTTCGCTCCGGAACCTGCACCTGACCGGGGCGGCCGTGTGGCCCGGCGCCGGCACCGGGGCAGGGTCGGGATTTCTGCTTGCCCGGCGTCTTGCCGGATACTGAACCAACAAGAAACAGGGAGATACCAATGAACCTCAACCGACGCATGCTGTTGCAATCCTCCGCCGCGCTGGCGGCGCTGTCCGTTACCGGTCTGCCCGCCTCCGCCGCAATCGACGAACTGGTCATCGCATACAACGTCAACTTGCCGTCATGGGACCCGACGGTCGGCCCATCGGCGGTCAACCCGACCATTCAGGGCATTTACCAGTCGGTGTTCGACCAGTTTATCCTGCAACAACCGGACCTGAAGCCCGCCCCCGGCCTGCTGACTGAATGGGGCTGGAACGACGACCGCACCAAGGTGGTGATGAAGGTCCGCGAAGGCGTCACCTGGCACGACGGTTCGCCGTTCACCGCCGAGGATGTGGCCTGGAGCCTGACCCGTGCCGCCGATCCGGCCACCGGCAACCCGATCAACTTTGTCTGGGGAACGCTGACGAACATCGTGGCCGACGGCAATACCGTCACGGCGGACGTCAAGCAATTCGACCCCACGATCTTCAAGTGGATGTACTTCCTGACCGGCTATGTCCTGCCGAAAGCCTACTTCGAAAAAGTCGGCCCGGAAGGGTTCGAGGCCGCCCCCATCGGCACCGGCCCCTACATGGTCGAGAAGTTCGAGCGCAATGCCTTTGTCCGCTTGAAAGCCAACGCGAACTACTGGGGTGGCAAGCCCGATTTCGATACTGTGACGATCAAGTTCGTGACCGATGCCGCTGCCCGCGTGGCCGAGGTGGAATCCGGCAACAGCCATGTCACGTTGGAAATGCCCTATGAGGAATATGACCGCCTGAAAGGCACGCTGAACGGCATTGCTGCGCCGATCTCGGACATCGGAATGATTTTCCTCAACGATATCGAGGTGATGACAGACCCGAACGTGCGCAAGGCTGCCGCGTGGGCGATCGACAAGCAGACGATCATCGACCGGTTGCTGTCGGGCTACGGTGTCAAGATCGACACGCTGCAAACCCCGGAATACGAAGCCTACGACGCGTCGATTACCGTGCCTTATGACGAGGCGGCGGCGATTGCCGCGCTGGCGGCCTCGGGCTATGGCCCGGACAATCCGGTGAAGTTCAAGATCCAGACCACCAAAGGCTTCAAGCCCAAGGACTACGAGATGGTGCAGGCCATCGTCGGTCTGTGGCGCAAGATCGGCATCGAGGCGGAGATCGAGGTCTACGAGATCGCCAAGCATTTCGAACTCCGTGGCGCTGACCAGCTGGCCCCGGCGGCCTTCTACAACTGGGGTAACTCGGTGGGCGATCCGACCACATCGACCGGCTTTGCGATGTTCGGCCCCAGCCCGCACTCGGTTTGGGATGGCGAGGATCTCATCAACATGATTGGCCCGCTGTGGGGCGAGGCGGATGAAGCCAAGCGCATCGAAGGCTGGAAGGCCGTCGACCGCTACATCGCAGAAAACGCGCTGGTGATCCCGCTGCTGCAGTATGTGCAGCCCATCCTTTCGGCACCGGGCGTCACCGTCACGCCGCACGCTTCCGGCTCGCTCTTGCCGCACCTGATGAAGCGCGCATAAGGGACCATCGGGCCGCCTTTCGGGGCGGCCCTCCATCATGCAGCTTCTTCGCGCCATTCTGACCCGACTTCTGACCACGGCGATCACCCTGATCGGCGTGGCTGTCATCGTGTTTTTTGTTGTCCGCGTCGTGCCGGGAAACCCGATCGCGATGATGTTGCCGCCGGGGGCGACCGAGGCAGACATCGCCCGGCTGACCGCGCAATACGGGCTGGACAAGACGATCCCCGAACAATTCCTGATCTGGGCAAAGGGCGTCACGCAGGGCGATTTCGGCACCTCTATCACCGCCCGCCAACCGGTGTTGGACCTCGTCTTGGGCCGCCTGCCTGCAACGCTTGAACTGTCGCTGATGGCACTGGTGATTGCCGTGATCCTTGGTGGAATTGCCGCGCTGACAGGAACCCGCAAACGCGACACGCTGACCGAGGCGGGCATCGACATCACCAACGGCATGGCATTGTCTGTTCCCGATTTTCTCTGGGGACTGCTGCTCATTCTCACCTTCGGCGTGCTGTTCCCGATCTTTCATATTTCGGGCCGCGTGACGCCCTCACTGGAGTTGCCGTTCACGACCGACTTCTATCTGTTCGAAAGCCTTATCCGACTGCGCTTTGACCTTTGGCTCGATATTGTCAGCCACATGTTCCTGCCGGCTCTGGCGCTTGCCATACCGCTGGCCGCAATCATCGGGCAGCTCCTGAAGCAGTCACTGAAAGAGACGATGCACCTAGATTATGTGACGCTTGCCCGCACGAAGGGTTACAGCGAAAACCATGTCATCCTGCGCGAGGCGCTGCCGAATGCGATCTTGCCCACGCTGACACTGGTCGGCGTGCAGTTCACGTTTCTGATCGGCGGCACGGTCATCATCGAACGGCTGTTTTCGTATGAGGGCCTTGGCAATATGGCGATTGATGCCGTCATCAACCGCGACCTGCCGTTGATCCAAGGAATCGTGATCCTGTTCGCGGTGATCTTCACTGGCGTGAACCTTGTGGTCGACCTTCTTTATGCCGTCCTCAACCCACGGCTCCGGCATGGCTGACGCGCGCGCCCAACTCCGCCGCCGAGCTGGCCTCAGGCTCTGGCTTTCCGCCGGCTGGATCGGGCTGGTGGCCGCCGCAGCCCTTCTCGCGCCGTGGATCGCGCCGCATGACCCACTGGCGCAGGACCTGTTCCTTGGTCGCTTGCCCCCGGTCTGGATGGCCGGGTCGGAACCGGGCTATTGGCTCGGCACCGACAGTCTTGGCCGTGATGTTCTGAGCCGTATCCTGCACGGAGCGCGCATTGCGCTGATCGTGGCGCTGGTCGCCGGCAGCCTGACCTGCCTGATCGGCGCAACACTAGGCCTTCTGGCCGGGTTCCTGCGCGGCTGGGTCGATCTTGTGATCTCGCGGCTGATCGACATCTGGATGGCCTTTCCGCCGGTTTTGTTCTCGATCCTGCTGATCGCCGTGCTTGGCCCCGGCCTCACGTCCATAATCATCGCGATCGTGGTGATCGACTGGACACGATTTGCCCGCGTTGTGCGGGCCGAGGCGATGGCGCAGGGTGCGATGGACTATGTCGCCTCGGCCCGCGTCGCAGGTCGGGGCCGCATCGGCACCATGCTCCGCGAGATCCTTCCGAACGTGCTGCCGACAATCGTTGTGCTGCTGACGCTGGAAATGGGCATCGCGGTGATCGTCGAGGCAATCCTTTCCTTTGTGAACCTATCGATATCGACCGACGATCCCACCTGGGGCGGGATGATTTCCGAAGGCCGCAGCTCGGTGCACCAGGCGTGGTGGGTGCTGGTTTTTCCGCTTGTCACGCTGTTCCTGACGGTGCTGGCATTCAGCCAGTTGGGCGAAGGTCTGAAGGACCGCTACGATCCGGTGCTGCGATGAGCTTTCTGCAGGTGACCAACCTTTCCGCCAGGATCAAAGGGTCTGACCACCGCCTTTTGCGTGGCGTATCGCTGGCGGTGGACGCAGGGCAGGTGCGCGGCCTGGTGGGCGAAAGCGGCGCCGGAAAATCGATGATCGGTAAGGCCATTCTGGGCATCTTGCCGCGGGCTGTCGAAATCACCAGTGGATCGATCCTGCTGGACGGCACCGACCTTTTGAGGCTGCCGGTTGCTGAACGTCGCCGGCTGATCGGCGCCAGCACCGCGCTTATCCCGCAAGATCCGCTGACCGCGTTGAACCCTTCGCGCCGGATCGGGGCGCAGATCACCGACCGGCTGGTAGATATCCTGGGCTGGTCGCGCAGTGCGGCTGACGCGCGCGCGAAGGAGCTGCTGGACGAGGTGCAGATCGTCGATCCTGCGCGCGTCCTGCGCGCCTATCCCCACGAATTGTCCGGCGGGATGCGCCAGCGCATTCTGATAGCCTCGGCTTTCGCGGCGGAGCCGAAACTGATCATCGCGGACGAACCCACCACTGCCCTTGATGTGACAGTGCAGAAACAGATTCTGAAACTGATCGCCGCGATGCAGGCAAGGCACGGCACGGCGCTTCTTTTTGTTACGCACGACCTTGGAGTGGTTGCCAAGGTCTGCCAGAGCATTTCCATTCTCTATGGCGGGCTTGTGGTCGAAGATACTACCGCCGAAGCCTACTTTACCGGCCCCGCCCATGCCTATTCCCGCGCCCTGCTTGCAGCGACGCCGAAATATACCGACCCCGAGGCAAGCCTGCTGCCGATCCCGGATACGGTGATAAGTGCCGTTCAGGCCGAGGTGGACGCTTACGACAGGCGGGTGCCATGACCGACCTTTTGCGCATCACCGACCTGCATCTTTCGCTGCCAGACCTGAACCGAAAGCGGCTGCTTGGCCCGGCACCACGCGTTCACATCCTGAAAGGTGTGACGTTTTCGGTCGGGAAGGGAGAGATTCTGGGCATCGTCGGCGGATCGGGTTCGGGCAAATCGACCATTGCGCGCTGTCTTGTGCGGCTTCTGGAGCCAACCCAAGGCAGCATCCACTTTGACGGCACGGACATCAGCCATCTGACGGAACGCGAGTTGCGGCCGCTGCGCCGGCGTTTCCAGATGATTTTCCAGGATCCGATGTCGTCGCTCAACCCGCGTCAGACCGTCGCGCAGATCATTGAAGGTCCGCTACGGTTGCATGGCGTCGCCGATCCGGCTGATCGGATGCGCGACGCGCTGGACGCTGTCGGGCTTGGTCAACGATTCGCCACCCGTCACCCGCACGAGATGTCGGGCGGCCAGCGCCAGCGCGTTGGCATTGCCCGCGCCATCGCCCTTCGGCCCGATTTCATCGTGGCGGACGAGATCGTCTCGGGTCTTGACGTGTCCTCCCAGGCGCAGGTCCTTGCGCTGTTGGAAAGGCTGGTGGCCGAACTTGGCCTGACGGTTGCCTTTATCAGTCACGACTTGTCGGTAATTCGGCGTCTCTGCGACAGGGTCATCGTTCTGGAGAAGGGTGTGATCGTCGAAGATGCGCCCAGCGCCAAGATTTTCGCGGCCCCAAGCTCGGCGGCGACGATAGATCTGCTTGCCTCGATCTTGCTGCCTGAAATCGGATCAGGCTGGAAGGACTGACCCCCTGATCCGGGCCCTGGGGGGAACCGGACCGGGCCGTAGGGCGTTTCGCATCGATGGATCCCTTGGGTCAGTGATGGGGGCCGGAATGCCGGAAACAGTTCAATCCCTGGATTGGCAGCGAATTTTGATCGGAGATCAGCCACCCCTCTTCCTTCTGGAAATCGTGATCCGAACCGTCATCATCTATGCGTATTCCTTGCTTCTGATCCGGTGGATTGGCGGTCGCGGCATCGGACAGATGTCGGTCGTTGAATTCTTGCTGGTCGTGGCGCTGGGATCAGCCGTCGGCGACGCCATGTTCTACCCCGATGTCCCCCTGATCCATGCCATGCTGGTGATCACACTGGTGGTCGTGATCAATAAGCTTCTCGACATCGGCATGAGCGAAAGTCGCCTTGTCCGCCGCCTGTTCTCGGGGCGAAGTATCGAGGTGATCGACGATGGAAAAATCAATCTCGCAGCGCTGCGCAGCCTCAAAATCAGCCGCGAAGAACTGTTCGAAGGACTCCGGGAGCGGGGAATTCGAAACCTCGGTCGCGTCGCACATGCAAGGCTGGAGCCAAGCGGACATTTCAGCGTCTTTCGTGCCCGCGGCACGGTCAGTGGTCTTGCGCTTCTTCCGCCACACGCAATGTCCGGGCCGGTTCGGATGCGGGTTGCGCGCTGTTTATGCGCGGCGTGCGGTGCGCCCGCCGATGAGGGCCAGACATGCTGCAACGAATGCGGTGGAGAAAAGCTTATCGAAGCCACGATCGAGCGAGAGGATGCCGCATAAAAAAGGCGCACTCTCAGGCGCGCCTCTTCTTTGATAGTTCGCAGCCGTCAAAGACTGCGGAACCAATCATCAACTTCACGTTCGGCATCGCTGCGAGCGCGGCCGTATTTTTCCTGCACCAAGCCGACCATCTGGTCACGCTGGCCGGCCGTACGATCAATTTCGTCATCGGTGAGGTCGCCCCACTTTTCCTTGGCTTTGCCGGCGTACTGCTTCCATTTGCCTTCGATCTGGTCCCAGTTCATAGCGGTCTCCTTTTCTGGCAGGCATAGATTGCCCCTGCAAGGAAACGCTTCGCGGCCGCCTCGGTTCCGAGACAGCGCCCGTCAGACGAACTCACCGGGCAGAATCGGCGGTTTACGGCCAAAGGCTTCCGCCGCTGCAAAATCATGCGGCAGAAGATACCCCTGCCGGTCGCGCGGATGGCGGGCTGCGTTTTGCCACGCATAGCGCCGCCAGACGCTGACTGCGGTGGCCCGGTCGAACGCTTCTGCCTCCGGCTCGGGCGGTAACCAATGAGCCATCACGCGATGCCGAAGTTCGATCACATCATTGGCCCTGTTTAGAAAGACGCCGGCTTCGGTATCCCATCTCAGGCTGCGACCGTTCAGGTTGGCCGACGAAACCACCGCCGACTGATCGTCAAAAATCGAAAGCTTGGCGTGGACATAGACGAGCGGTGCCCCGAAATGCCGGTCCCTGCGGTCGGCAACCTTGACGTTGCCATCTGGCAGGGCGGGACGCGGCTGAGCGGGCGAGCCGACGAACAGACGCGGCCCGAACCCGCGCCGCAGGATGCGCAGTGCCCGAGCCTGCATCGCCTCGCCGAACCGTGCGTCCAGCCCGCGCCGCCCGTCAAAGGCCACGTCGTCGGGCGCGGCGGGAAGGATCAGGATCATTTGCAAATCCTGCTTGAGGCGTGCCTGATCGGCCAATGCGCGCGCCAGGGACGGATCGCGAAAATACTGGCTCTCCAGGTAGATCAACTGCTTTGCCCGCCGTGCAAGCACGAGGTGCGCAGTATAAAAATCACTGACCAGAGGCTCGGGTCCGAAATGCCAAAAGCTGTGGCGACGGGGGCGCGACAAGGTGCGCAGGAACCGCCGCGTTCGGGGCGGGTCGGTCTGCCCGGCGATGACGTCGGTGAAGGTCTCCAGATGGGTTTGCGCCTCGCCCACGACGGCACCTTGGATCATCAGTTGTACATCGTGCCAAGTCTGGTCACCGGGCCTGCGGTGCGCCGGGGTGTCATAGCGTCTTTAGTCCAGATCGAGCCCACCGATGTAAAGCTGCTTGCGGTCGAAAACTGCGAGCTTCTGATGGTGCAGTGCGGGAAACAGGCGCGGCATCAGCCAGAGCCTTGGGCGGACGGTCCCGTCCTTGCGGATGTGCAAGTTTCGCGAGGCACCGTGCATGTCGCGCAGCGCTGCCTTTCTGTTGGGTGGACTGAGCCGGTTAAGGTAGCCGGCAGTGCGGAAGACCTTTTGCAGAATGTAGGGCCAAAGCAGAAAACGGATGAGCCATCCCGTTTCGGCCGGATGGCGGAGGCGCTTTACGTGCAGGCGCGCGCCGGGCTTTGCGACAGCTGCCGCCGCAGCAAACATTCGGTGGTGCTTGCTGGCCGCGCGATGCATCGCAGCCCTGCCGATAGGGTCTACATCGCTGATCGAGATGTGCAGGGCCACCCCACGGTTGAGGGTATGCACCACCAGATCAAACCAGGTTTTTCCGATCGCCAGCGCCTCGTCAGACCGCAACCGGGTCGACAGATCAAAGATCATGAAGCTGGCCCATATCTCGGTTTGGGCAGCAAGGAACGCACGTTCCAGCGCCGGATAGGCCTCGGCTGCCGTTAGCAGGATCCGCACTGACCGCATGGAACCCGGCACTGCTGGCTATACCTCGTTTAATGCTCGTCAAACGAACGCGCAGTCGCCGGATGGGTTCCCTGTTATGATGCAGCGACCTGCCCGCTTTCCCGGTTCTCGGCTGTAGCCAGCGGCGATACCGGAAACGTCACGCGCAAATGAAACTCGTTGCCGTCTTCGCCCGATTCAATGCGACCTCCAAGTTGCTGGACAAATGCCATGATCAACTGAGTGCCGATGCCTGTGCTGGAAGGCATCGGTCGGCGCAGACGCTCGCTTGGCTCGGGTTGGCTGTTGGTCACCTGCAGGAAAGCTTCGCTGCCGCCCGACCGCTTCAACTTCACGCGCAATTGGCCCGGTCGTCCCCGCCTCGCACCGGCGTGTTTCATCGCATTGGTCAGCGCCTCGGCCAGCAAGAGCGACAGCGGAATGGCCTGATCAGGAACCAGACGCAAATCGTCGATATCGGTCTCGGTCACGAACGGCCGTTCCGGCCCAGAAGAGATCGATGTGATTTGCCGAAGGATATCAGGGATAAGCTCCCGGGCCCTGACATCAGCAAGGCCGCTGGTCTGGTAAAGCCCGCGATGCACGGTAGCCAGGGACATGATGCGTTCTTGCAGATTGCGCAGCAAGGACTTCGCCTCGACGCTTTCCGCGCTGCGCAACTGGATGTTCATGATGGAGGAGATCAGCTGAAGGTTGTTCTTCACGCGGTGGTGCACCTCCCGCAGGAGAACCTCTTTCTGATGGACCGAGTCTTCCAGTTCGGCCTCGCTTCGGGTGATGCTTTCCGTCATCGAGGAATAGGCAGACGCAAGTTCATGCAATTCGACCGGCGCATTGTCGAGATCGATGGCCTGCAGACGCCGGTCACCGTTGGCAAAGCTGACAATGGCCTTGTTCAAGGTGCGAACGTGCCGCGTAACCAGAAATTCGGCGGCGAACGCAGCGGCAACCAACCCGATCAACCACATCAGCAGCGTTGGCATGTAGGCCGAAAGACCAAGCCCTCCGGCAAAATCCGCAACCTCGCGGCGAAAGGCGCTCATAAGATAAAGCTCACCGGGCATTATGGGCACGACAGCGTAGGTCATCTGCCGGTCGTCGCGAGAAACACCCTGAAAGACCGAGCCAGAAGCATTGACGAAATCCGTCAGTGGTCTTTCGGCAGGCAATCGGTCGGACGCAGCGGCAAGATCGAGGTTCGAGCTGAGCACGTCTCCCTGTCGATCAAAGGTCCAGAATTCCACCGAAGCGGAAACCGCGCCGGGCCCCGCATCGAACATCTGCACCGTCAAGTCATTCATCGCGTTGTGCGGCAGCGACATGAGGACGGGTCCAAGGTAGGTGCCGTCTGCAGCGAATACCGGATGAGAGATGACGAGCACGGAAGTTCCCGAAACCATGCCACGCGGGTCCACCAAGAACCCGGGTTCGCGAAAACCGGAAACCTTTTTGAACAACAGGTTATCAGCGAAGTCGAATTCGCGCCCGATGGACGAGCAGGTCATCACCCCTGACGGCGGCACGAAGGCGACCAAGGATGCGATCGGCTCCTCGGAGGCGACGCCCCGCATCAAAGCGTTGCAGGCAGCCGGGTCGTCAAGCACTGCCGGAGTGACGTGCGCAAGGCTGGCCACCATCCCACGCACTCTGCGGATAAGGCCTGTTTCGGCCATTGCTGCCTGAACCGTGGCCCCCATCAATGCGGCTTCGTTGCGGGCCTTTACCTCGGTTTCCAGCGCGTCGGTCTTGAGAAAGGCTATGATCCCTGCCGGAAGCAACGCTACAGCAAGAATGATTGCAAAGCGGATCGCAAGGCGCGATGCGATCGGCCTGCGAGCACCACGGCTCATACCCGACGGGTCCGGATTGCTACCGGAACCCTGCGCGGCAGCTTGTGGCTGATGTCAGCCCTCGGGGCCGCAGTCATGGAGCATCCTGGCCTTCTTCGGCTTCACCCAGCGCTTTCACACGCAACTGCTCAAGCAGAAGGGTTAGACGGTCGGGGACCGGCTCGTCCTTGATATCGCCGTAGATACGTTTCAGGTTCTCATCTATCTGAAGACGCATCCGTGATTTGGGGTTGCTGTCGATCACGTACGCATACATCTTTTACACTGCCCGTCGCTTTTATCATGGAACCAAACGCATCTCCAAGGCGTTCGGTTCCGGGACAGTTTGATTGGGAGTAAAATAATCTATGCAAGCCCAGGCTATGCCGCCGTCCGTCGCAGCCATCACAAGCAATCTTCCCTATTTGCGCCGGTATGCCCGCGCCTTGACGGGAAGCCAGACAACCGGAGACAACTACGCTGCAGCAACGCTTGAGGCGATTCTCGCCGACAGCGATGCCCTCTCGCCAGATCTGGAACCCAAGGTTGGTCTCTTCCACGCCTTCCATTTGGTCTGGGCCAGCGCGGGTGCCCCGACCGGCGAGGCCGACACACGGCTTTCGGCCACGGCGCAAGCCCATATGGCTCATTTGACCCCCAATACCCGCGAAGCAATGTTGCTGCACGCAATCGAGGGTTTCGATATCCGCGAAATCGCGCAGATCATGCAGTCCGATCAGGATGATGTCGTCCACTTGATCGAAACCGCCGTGCGAGAGATGCATTCGTCGGTGTCGGGCCGTGTGATGATCATCGAGGATGAGGCGATCATCTCGATGGATATCGCGGCCATCGTGCGCGAAATGGGCCACGAAGTGACCGGCATTGCCGCCACCCGAAACGAAGCGGTCGAACTTGCCCGCCGCGAACGTCCGGACCTTATCCTTGCTGATATTCAGCTTGCCGACCGTTCATCCGGGATCGATGCCGTGAACGACATCCTGAAGATGACAGGCGATACGCCGGTGATCTTCATCACGGCATTTCCCGAGCGGTTGTTGACTGGGGAACGCCCGGAACCGGCATTCTTGATCACCAAGCCTTACGCAGAAGACCAGGTCCGCTCAGCTGTGTCGCAGGCGATGTTCTTCGCGAGCACTGAGACTCTCAACGCCTAAAGCATGTAGCCCGCCTGATCGGTCAACGTCAGGCGGGCCACTCTGTGCTGGAACCTTAATCTGCTCGGCGCGTTCTCCTCGGGTCAGCGAACTGTTCGCTGCGTCCAAATCATCGAGGAGAAGACGATGTTTCGAACAATGGCCATTGGCAGCCTTGCCGCATTCGGCCTTGCCGCAATCGGCAACGCCGCCACCGTCAAATCGGTCGATGTTGAGGTTGAGCTTTCCGCCATCGAGAACCCTCGCGCAGCGGAATACTGGACGACGATCGCCGACGATCTGGAAAACGCGATTGTCGCGCGAATTGCCGATCAGGTGTCGGACGACGGCGTAGACCTGAAGATCGACCTTGAGGAAGTCTCGCTGTCGAACGGCTTCGAGGATACTCTGGGGCTGGAAGATACACGCCTGATTGGCGATGTCACCATGACGCACGCCTCGGACAACTCGCGGTTCGGCACCTATCAATTGACCGTCGACGTCAATACTGCGCTCCCGATGATCCCCGCAGATGTCGATGTGACCATACTGCCCGCGGACTCGCGGGTCTATTACGCGGCCATGATAGCGACCTTTGCCCAAGGCGTGGTTGACCGGCTGAAGTGACACCAAGACAGCGTCGATACGGCCCCGGGCAACTGTCCGGGGCTTTTTCATTTCGCGGCATCTGCTTCGAAAAGAAAACGCCGCCGATGACAACTGCAAGGGAAACAGCGTCATCGGCGGCCAACGCCAGGCGCGGACAGGGAAAAATCCGCTATGTGACCGTCAGGGAGGGACATCCTTTCGGTCCGGCGCAGATTGAACCCGCCAGTGCGAAGTTGGTTCCCTACTTTTTCGAGTTTTTTTTCAGGCCGCCGACGCTTCGCTTATAGGCGGCCTCGGCCGCAAATTTTTGGAACCGTGAAGGCAACGGCACGTTGCTAGGGCAAGCGCCCCGTGTGGGCGCATCATCCTGATTCAAGGAGACTCAAATGAAACCCCTTTTGCTTGGCACGGCACTTGCACTTGTACTCGGCTCGTCAGTTTCGGCGCAGGACCTGTTCCGCACCGAGGTCGATCCGACGGCCATCGTTGCGTCGGAATTCATCGGAAAACGCGTCTATGCTGCAGAAGCTGAAATGAGCGGCGACGAAGTCGAAGGTGCCCAACAGGACTGGAACGACATCGGCGAAATCAACGATGTCATCCTGACACGCGAAGGTCGCGTCGATTCCGTGCTGGTGGACATCGGCGGCTTCCTTGGCATGGGCGAACGTCAGGTTGCCCTGTCGATGGAGAACATCCGTTTCGTGAACGACGGCGGCACTGCCGAAGACATGAACGACTTCTTCCTGGTGATCAACGCGGACCGCGCGGCTCTTGAGGGCGCCCCGGAATATGTTCGCCAGAACGAAGCGATGACCGAAGGCGAAGATGCTGCTGCGATGGATGAAGCCGCTACCACCGGCACCGATACAGACGTGGCTGCAACCGACGGCACCTCGGATGCCGGGACGGACGGCGAACTTGCCGAAGGGACCACCACGGAAGGCGCCGCCGTCGAAGGTGCGGCAGACGGCACTATGGCCGCAGAAGGTGAAGTCGCCGCGACCGATGGCGAAGTCTTGGCTGACGACGGTACTGCCGCAGCAGACGGCGAGGTGCTGGCTGACGACGGTACGGCTGCAACAGACGGCGAGATCTTGACCAACGACGGCACCGCCGCGACCGAGGGCGAGGTGGTCACCGATGGCACCGTCGCGGGAACCGAAGGTGCGGTTAACCCTGGCGAAGGCTACGCCCAAATGGACGTTGCCAACATGACTGCGGAAGAGCTGATGGGCGTACGCGTCTACGGCCAGAATGACGAGGACGTCGGCGAAATTTCCGACATCGTGCTCGATGCCAACGGCAAGGCGACCCAGATTATCGTCGACGTTGGCGGTTTCCTCGGGATCGGTGAAAAGCCCGTCGCGATCGATATGCAGCAACTGCAGATCATGCAGGAAACCGAAGGCGGTATGCTGCGCGCCCGGGTGGATATGACGCAAGAAGAAATCGAAGCCCTGCCGCAGCAGGAATAACCCGCAAAAACCGAAGGCCCGCGTCACGCGGGCCTTCTTCTTTCAGGGTTCGCCAAATAGGTTTCGTGCGCCCCGATCAGTCCACGTTGGATGTCTTGGCCAAAACCTCGGCCAACTCTGCCCGCATCTCGTGAAGCCGGGCTTCCGCTGGATCATCCTTGAGAGCAGCTATTGCCCTGTCGAAGGCATCCAGCGTCCATTCCTCACCACTGCGGACTTGATGCATGACGTCGCCATCGATGTCGTCAAGCAGGCTCCGCACACGGACCACGACCTTGTTCACCGTCGCCATGAACGAGCCGTCAGAGTCAGGCTCCAGCCCGCGCTCGCGAAGCATCAACGCCAATTGAGCGGCGTGACGCCGGTGCAGGTCGTGAAAGCGCTGGGCGATAGCGCGGAAATCGGGCTCGGCGCGATCAACCATTGCGGCAAATCCGGCGATGTCATCCACCGTCCGACGGTGCAGCGCGACCAGCGCATCGTCGGGGGTTTCAACCGGTGGGTTTTCATCGCTGACTTCGTCAGGGGTCGGGGTCGGTATCGTCTGCATCCTTACCTCCATTCGGCGCCAAACGGCGCTCGAAAGGAAAACGTCAGGATGCAGCAAGCGGTTCCGATGGGGTCGCAGCGCCGCTTTTGAGAGCAAACTGGCGGCGCGGTGGCACACGAGAGTGAGAGCCGAGCACGCGGGGAGCTTCGTCGGAGAGCGCCATCCTCAGCGCCTCGTCCATTCCGGTCGCGACGAAATCGGCGCCGATCTCGTCGGCATCGCGTAAGGCGGCCTTAAGGTTCGGATGTGGCGAGACGCCGGCTCCATCTTCCGACAAACCTTCAGGCATCTGCCAGATCACTACCCCAACGCGCAGGTTAGGCTGGGCGCGTTTGATCCGGCGTATGATCAATAGAGCGGCTCGGGCCGGGCTGGGGTCAAGATAGCTCAAGATCAGAACATTCGCCGTTGCTGCCGCAGGAACATGTGCCGCGATGTTGTTCAACTTACCCCTTGAGACCAGCGTTGCATCCGCCCCCTCGGCTGCAAGTGCCTGCCCGAACATGCCGGCTGCCACTTCGTCAAGCCGGCTGCGCCCGCCCGCCACCAACGCGGTTACGCCTTGACCCAAGGCCACCAGCGGTGCCGGTGGTGCGTCAGCGTTATCTGCGGGGGCGGCCAAGTGGTCGGCAACGACCGGCTCCAGCGCAGTCATGAATTCACGCGACGCAAGCGAAATGCGCTCTTCCTGCGTATGCGTCAGGACGCCGCGATCATAGTCGGCCTGGGCCAGCAGCAGGGCCGGAATGCCGACATCGCGGTAATAGTCCGACAGATGGCTTTCCTCGAGCTCTTCCTCCGCGCGCGAGGTGGCTTCGACGACATCGCCGGTCAGCAACCACTGATATAGCCGGGTGTGGGCGCGAAGGACCGGCTCGTCTCCAAAGAGGATGTCAAAGACCTCGAATTGTGGCACGTAACGCCCCAGCACCACCAAGCAGACCGTCAACGGAGTCGACAGGATAAGCCCCATCGGCCCCCAGATCGACGTCCAGATGATGGCCGCTATGATGACGGCCAGCGGCGACAGCCCGGTTCTGGAGCCATAGAGCCACGGTTCGACAAAGTTCGAGGTCACCAACTCGACCGTCGCGAACAGTGCGATGGTCCACAGAACCATCGACCAGTCCGGCGACACGGCAAAGGCCAGGAACAGCGGGATCGCGGCGGCCAGTATGCTGCCGAGATAAGGAACGAAGCGCAGCACCAACGTCATCATCGCCCAGAGGCTCGGGTTCGGAACCCCTATGAGCCAAAGCCCAAGACCGACTGGCACCGCATAGATGATGTTCACGAGAAGCTGGATCAAAAGATACTTGGCCACACGCGAACCAGCATCCTCGAGAATCTCGGTGGTCCGGTGCAGGTCGTTCGACCCCACCAGACGGATGAAGCGGTCGCGCAGTTCGTCACGCTCGATCAGCATGAAGATAACCACGACTACAACCAGTCCTGCGGTAACGACCGGGGCGATCACCGGCAGAATGATGTCATTCACGACTTTCCAGATATCCTGCGTCTCGACGACCGACACCTGCACCGGTTCGGCGCTGGTCGTGGCGGTTTCGCCAGCATCGGCGGCGGGCAGGGCGCTGCTGATCTCCTCGTTGATCCGTGCAAGCATGTCTACGAAACGGCCAAGAACGCCGGATGGCCCGTCATCCGATTGCAGTGCATCCAGCTTGGCGATGATGTTGTTCTGGAAGGTCGGCAGCTGCTCCAGCAAAAGGCTGATCTGCCCGCCCATGAATAGCAGCAGACCCCCCAATGTTCCAAAGGCGATGGCAACCGCCATGAGCACCGACAAGGTGCGGCCCAGCCCGCGGCGGCGGAAGAACGACACCAGCGGCGACAGAGCAAAGCTGATCAGGGTCGCAATCGCCAAGGGCAGAAAAACCGCAGCGCCGATGTGCAGCACGCCGGCAACCACCGCGATCGTCGCAAGTGTAGCAAGGCTGATGCGACGGGTCAGGCTCGATCGATCGACGCCGACATAGCCATTCGATGCTTCAGAATTCGGCATGTTTCCCCGCAGGTCCACCAGCCAGCCCAGCGACAGGTTTGTCACGGCAAAGGCAAAGTCTGGACCGAACGTAACGCGCAATTGCCGGTGCGGGTTCCAACGGCAAGCAGGTTATTGATCGCCCTTTGCGCCATACCATTGCACGGCCACATCGATGTCGCGCGGCTCCAGCGCCTGGCCTGCCTCGTGCATCAGTGGATAGAACGGGCCGCCCCCTCGCGCTTCGCCATGTTCGGCAATGAGCCGAAGCTGTCGGGCCAGATAGCCGGAATCCTGTCCGAAAAGTTTGGGAAAGTCGGCTCGCACCGGCGTCTCGATGCCATGGCACGACGCACAAGGCGGCACCTTACGGTCGGGCATGCCATGCGTGATCAAGGTTGGTGGATCTTCGCTGCGCGTCATATCGCGATCAGCTTCGGCACCCGTACCGAAATGGCGGGCAAGGCGCGCCAGGCTGGCGTCATCCAAGCCTGCGGTCGCCACCTGCATCACGCCGCTTGCCCGCCGTCTGTCACGGAATGCACGCAAGGCCTGAAACAAGTAGTCGGATGACTGCAAGTTCAGGCGTGGAAACCCGTCGCGTCCCTTGCCGTCAGAACCGTGACAGCGGACACATGTCCGCATCGGGGCTGACAGTCCCGCAATATCCTCCTCGTGCGTCAGGTCGTTGTAGTTTTCGGCGGAAAGGGAGGGCAGCAGGCGCAAGAACGCGACCATGTCCCAGACCTCGTCTTCGCGCACGGGCGACGGCCATGCAGGCATTCCGCTATTGGGAATACCGTCGCGCAGTGTGCTGAACAGCAATGCCGGCGGCCAGCTGTCGATACGCCGGTGCAGGATTGGCGCCGGTGGGCGCAGCTTGAGCGCGGCGGTGCGCTGCGGTTCTGCGGGGCTGGCATGACAGGCGACGCAGAATTGCGCGTAATGACCCGCCCCCCGACGGATGCGCGCAGGATCGTTAAGGTCGGGCGAATGTATCCCAAGCGGCCGGGCGATCACGGTTGACACATCGGCAATCGCGTCAATGCGCCCACTTACCGTCACCCAGCCCGCAATGCCCATGGCCAGCAGGGCCGCGCCAAGGCCGATCACGGGCCACTTCATCGCTTCGGCTCCGGTCGCAATGCCTGCGCAGCCAAATACAGGGCTGCGGCCAGATAGATGATGCCACCCAAGGCCATCATCATCATCCCGCCCAGTTGCTGGTCCAAGAACGGATCAAGGCCGCTCGACGTGGCATGACCGTGGTAGAGCGTGCGTGGGGCCAACCCTAGAAGCGCGCCGAGCAGCGTCATGTGCATTGATGTCATGAACAACGCCATTGCTCCGGCCAAAGCTGGACCGGCCAACGCAGTGGACCAAAGCAAGAAGGTGGCCGCCGCAAAACTAGCCTGCTCAAGCATCAGAACTGACGCGTCACTACGCGAAGCATGATGCAGAGAGGGCACATGCCAGAGCCAGACCACCATGAAATCCAGAAGGCTGGCCGCAAACGTTGGGGTAAGGCCCTGTCCCCGCCCAGCAAATACAGGCATCGTCCCCAGCGCCAGAAGTGGCACGCCCAGACCTACGACAGTCACATGCAGCGCCATGTGGGCGCTGAAGCTATGCTGGAGCATCGCGGGCAGCGGGCCAAGCCACGCGAGCGCCAGTACAAGAACCCCAGCCGAGATTGCGGCTCCGCTCCTCATCGGCAGGTTTCCAGCACCAGAGTCGGGATCGCGACGTAGATCATTCCTATGGCCGACAGGGCCGACAGCATCAACGCCAGATGGCTAAGAAACCGGTGCCGCTCCTCAGGCGTGTTATGCTCGTAGTTGAAGTCGTTGTCAGTCAGGCTTCGGCCCCTCACCTGCCAAAGCCGAAAGCATACCACGCCAACGACCGCCAACCCCGCTGCTGTTGCGATCAGCACCGCGGTTCGCACCGGTTCGATTGCCGCTTCGCGGCCGATCTTTTCGCAATAGATCGCTGCGGCGACATAACAGAACAGGAAATGGAAGGCCCAGACGATCGGTGACAGGATCACCTGCCAAAGGTCGGTTCCCGACCCAGTCTCACGCTTGGTCTCGCGAAAAATTCTGCCGGTCATGACACGAGCGGAAAGCCTCCTATTGTTGCTGCAGTCACCAACGCGCCAAAGAGCGAAAAGTGCCAGTAGAGCATGACGTTGCGGATATCTGCGTCATATTGGGGGGTCATCTTGCGCCAGATGCTGCGGGCAAGGACATAGCTTTGCATAAGTGCCCCAGCGCCGAGATGCAGCGCTGTCCACACGGCGAGCGCCCAGACAATCGCAGGGTAGGAATGGGACGTGGGCTGCAACCCTGTCATCCAAGGCCCCGCGAGAAGCGCCGCGCTTGAGGCAAGCGCAAGCACCACTGCTGCTGCGAGCAGGCCTTGGCAAAGGCGCAAGTGCGCGGACCCATTGGCGAAGCGGGCTGCAAGTGTAGCTGCCCAACTGCCCACCGCAAGCAACGCAGCGGCAAGGGGCCAATGCCAACCGGGGCCGGCAACGCCCTCGGGTGGAAAATCGGGGTGGATGGTCCAGAAGAAGAAGTAGCCGAAGATGAGTGAAAGAAAGGCCGTCAGATCACCGGTCATGGTGATGAACATTGCCCACCATCCCGTCGACGCTGGCCCGGATACATAAAGAGGGACGTGCTTACCGTTTCCGATATCCTTCTCGGGTTTTTCCGGAATGATAGCCGTGCCAGTCCAAAGCCAGGTGAACAATCCGGCGAAAAAAACGACGGCAAATCCGGCCACGACCAGCCACATCTTGAAGGTGGCAAAAATGAACACGCCGCCCAGACCTACGGCCGTTACAGCAGGCAGCCAAGACGGCCCCTGGACCCGAAGAACCTGCAACGGCCTTGCGTCCAGCACCGATGTCACGAGCGTTTCGCGCAGCAGTTCGGGCGCGTCGGCAAGATAGCCTTCGCCACGGTCTGTACGAGCGGCAAGGTCTGGATCATCCCACAGCGGATAGCGGCTTTCCACATGTGGGACGGCGCGCAGGCCGTAGGTTGGTCCGGGCAACCCGACAAGCCATTCCAAGGTTCCAGCCCGCCACGGATTGCGCCCTGCGGGCGGCCCACTGAGGGCCGAGCGGATGCAGTCGATAACAAAAAGCGCGATACCGGCGGCCAAGACAAAAGCGGCAACCGATGACCACAGATTCAACCAATCCCAGCCCCGCTCTGCGCCGTAGGTAAACACCCGCCGCGGCATACCCAGCAGCCCGGTCAAGTGCATTGGCAGGAAAGATGCGTTGAATCCCAAGAAGGCCAGCCAGAACGACCAGATGCCCATCCGCCGCGACAATTGCTTGCCCGTCACGAAGGGAAAGAAATAGCAGACACCAGCCAGCACCGGAAACAGCATCCCGCCAATCAGCGTGTAGTGCAGGTGCGCCACGATGAAATATGTATCGTGAACCTGGAAATCGAACGGAGCGACGGCGATCATCACCCCGGTCAACCCGCCAACGACAAAAGTCGCGAGCGCGCCCAGACTGAACAGCATCGGCACACTGCGCTGCACGCGACCCAAGAGCACGGTCGCAATCAAGGCAAAGATCTGGATGCCGGTCGGAATCGCCACGGACTCGGACGCAGCGGAAAAGAAGCCCAGCGACACCGACGGCAAGCCGGTGGTGTACATGTGATGGACCCAAAGTCCAAAGCTCAGAAACCCGGTTCCGATGGCCGACAGAACGATCCAGGAATAGCCGGCGATTGGTCGGCCAACGGCTGTCGGCACGATCATCGCAAGAAGACCGATGGAGGGCAGAAAGATGATATAGACCTCGGGGTGGCCGAAAATCCAGAACAGGTGCTGCCACAGGATCGGGTCACCGCCCCGTGTCACATCAAAGAACGGCCAGTCGAAGGCGCGTTCCAGTTCGAAAAGAAAGTCACCGGCAATCAGGGGCGGGAAGGCGAACAGGATCATCCCGCCGACCACAAGCACATACCAACTGTAAAGTGGCGTCAGGTTGATGTGCATTCCAGGCGCACGGCATTTCAGGACACCTACAATCAGCTCCACTGCCGCCGCGATGGATGCAACCTCGATGAAGCTCAATCCAAGCAGCCAGATGTCGGCGCCAATCCCGGCTTGCTCGGTCGACAGGGGCGGGTACATGAACCAGCCTGAGTCCGGTGCAGCTCCAAAGAAGATCGAGCCGCAGACGAACACCCCGCCGATAGCAAAGCACCAGAAACCGAAGGCCGAAAGGCGCGGAAATGGCAGGTCACGCGCGCCAAGCATGGCGGGCAGGACGAGGATCGCCACCGCCTCAAAGATCGGGACGGCGAACAGGAACATCATCACCGTGCCATGCAGCGTGAAGACCTGATTATAGGTGTCTGCCGACACCAGATCATTGTCGGGTATCGCTAGCTGCGCCCGGATGATGAGGGCGAGAACGCCGCCGAACAGCAGAAAGGCGAAAGCAGTGACGATGTACCAGACACCGACCGACGAATTGTTGACGTCGGAAAAATAGCCAATCCCCGAGGGGGGCTGCCAAGCTTTTTCCAAGCGGGATAATGCTGGATCTTTCGCTTTCATCTCAGTGAACCCAGTAACGCAACAAGGGCGTCAAGCTCGGCGTCAGGAAGCGCAGCGAAACCGGGCATATGCACGCCGGGCTTGATGGCTTCCGGGTCTGAAAGCCAGCGGCGCAGGTTCTGCGGTGTGTTGCGCAAGATTCCGGCGGCGATATGCGCCCGGCTTGCGAAATGGGTCAGGTCCGGGCCGATCTGGCCCACCTCGAACTCTCCCCTGATCGTGTGGCACGCGTTGCAGCCCGCGCGCTCGAACGGCTCGGCGTTTACCGAGGCAGGCCGCGCTTCCGCCGCAATCCAGGCGTCGAAGGCGGCGGGCTCGTGTACAACCACGTCAAAGGCCATCAGCGCGTGGGACAGACCGCAGAACTCTGCGCAAACCCCACGATAAATTCCCGGAGTTGTCGGGTTTAGAACGAGCCGGGTTTCACGTCCCGGGATCGCGTCAACCTTGCCACCAAGGGCAGGAATCCAGAACGAGTGGATGACATCCGGACTTGTCAGGATCACCTCGGCAGCGGCCCCTGCCGGCAAATGAAGTTCATTTGCTGTCTCCAAGGCAGGCGCGCCGGGACGTTCGTAGGTTATGCGCCACCAGAATTGCTCGGCCTGAACATGGATGCGGAGGTTTGTGTTCTCGCGTGACCAACCAGGCAGCAGCGACAACCCGAAGGCCAGCAAAGCGGCAAGAGTGATTGTGGGAATGGCGACGCCGCCCGCCAGGATAAAGCGGTCGGCAAAGCGCTCCGACTTGGGGCGCCACTTTCCCAGAACCGCATAAAGCGTAATGGCCATCACGGTCAGCCAGATCAACGCCCCGGCGATCGTCATAACCCAGAAAAGTTGGGCGACATCCCGCGCCTCGGTTCCGGCTGGGTGCAGTGCGCTTTGCGTCGGAACGCATCCGCTCGCGACACAGATCACCACACAGATAGTCAAGTGACGCTGGAACGCAGCTTTTCTGGCATACGGGCTGCCCGGCATCAAACCTCGCGTCGCTGGATGTCGTCGGATCTTCGTGGATGGTTCTTTGGGAACGCCCCGACCCGCCCAAGTGTTCCCATTCAAGGATGACGCCAAGGAAAGTGGGTTGATGCCAGTCCCTGAAATTCAAACCTCCGGTGAGGATGCGAAGCCGGACGAAAGCGACGCCGAAGGTCAGATGACGTTTTCCCGGACGCAGATCTGGCTGCACTGGATCATCGCCGCCCTGATTCTTGGCCAGTTCTGGCTGCATGACGCTGTTGAGGTCGCCTTCGACGCACGCCTTGACGAAAACGCGCAGGATATTTCGTTGCTGGCCCTCGCACATATGCTGGTCGGGGCCACAGTTCTTTGCCTGACAGCCTGGCGCCTTGGCCTGCGTCTTATTGACGGCGTCCCGCCGCCCGAAGTGGATGCAAACTTCTTCATTCGTTTCTCAAGCAAACTCACGCATTGGACGCTCTATCTTCTTGCGTTCGGAATGCCGCTGACCGGCCTCGCCGCGTGGTTTTTCAAGAGCGAGCTCCTGTCAGAGGCGCATGAATATGGGAGCAAGCTCCTCGTAGCCGTGATCCTCCTGCATATCCTGGGGGCGGTTTTTGAACATTCGATCATGGGCAACGACACACTGGCGCGGATGCTGCGTCCAGGCGGTCGTGTGCATCGTTGGCGAACTGGTCAAACGGGGAAGAAGCCGGCGAAGTCCGCTCCGCGCGGCGACCTTTAGATCGATCTGCGGGTTCGTCAGTCACGAAAGCTGCGCTAAGGTTAGACTGACTATCACGCGCAGGTTTGCCATGCTTAGCTCATCATCGGCCGCGCTGCTTCGTGGCGGGCGCGGGTCGGCCCTCTTCTGATCGGGCCAGTGTGGCGGCCTGATGCATCGCGGCCTCGATACTATCGATGACGGGAACAGCGCACCCCTGCCCCAGCTGGGCCGCGGCCCTCCAGAGCGCCGGATCCGAGGATGATCGTCTGGGCCGCGTCTTCGCGGACCGCGGTTGCAATGGCCGCGTTCAGCCGCGCCAGCGTTTGGGGCGAAAGCTCCGCAGCGGCGCTGATGCAGACATCTGCCGCGCGCACGGTGGAGAGATCGGCCAGACCGTGGCGCGTGGGAGTAGGCGCCCATCCAAAACAGGTGGCTCGGGACAAGGTTCGTGCCGATGATCGGACCTACCATCTGGTCAACTACGAGATTGCGGTGCTTTCGGGCAAGATGGCTGGTGACCCCGGGTTTGACCTCGACGGCAAGTCCGCAGCACCGTGTCGGCCTGTCGGCAAAGGTCGGCATTCCCGCGATCTTCTCCGCAACTGCCCCGACATCCGCATTGCTGAGCGCGGCGACTACCCGCGCTCAGTGACGTGACGACCGCAAACGCGGCGCTCGACCCCCAGCTGCGTTGAAACCAAAGCGAGCCCCAAAGGCTTTGCCTTCGACGGGGTGTTGTGGAACGAATAAGGAAGCTGGCTATTGCTAAGCTGTTGGATGGTTACCCAGACTGGGCTCGGCACGCCTTCACTTGCCCCACTTCGCTTAGTCCGCAAGGATCAATGGGATGGCTGTGACCTTTGTCTTTTTATGTCTCTCACCGCGAACATCGTCTAAAGTGGCTATCGTTGCTGTTATCTGAAAGGTACGTGACTGTGGCGCATTTCAAATGATGTTGCGTAAAGTCCTCCGTTCGATCCACGGAGCTGCTTTGCTGTTCGTAGTTTTTGCAGCCGCAGCAACAGGAGAAGCCTTGGTGGCGCAGACCCCCCTTACAAGGGGCAGCGACGTCCTTTTGACCTTCGATACCGAGTTTGAAAATGACGCCGACGCGCTTGTAGCGTTGGCGATCGACGTGCCGGCGACCTACTTTTGGACCGCTGAGTACGCCAGAAAGTATCCATACCTGCTGCACCGACTTGCCCAAGAGGGTAACACCATCGGGTCGCACAGCTACGCTCACGACGACTTGACGAAGATCAGCCGGCGACAGGTTCAACTGGATCTCGAATACTCGAAGATGGTACTGGAGGAGATCGCCGGCGTGCCGATCACGGCCTTCCGCGCCCCCTATCTGCAGCACAACGATTTCATCATGTCGGAGGTCGAACGTTTGGGCTTTCTTGTCGACAGTTCCGACAAGGGTCCGTGGCCGCAAAACCAAAGACTTCTCGAAATCGCAGTCTCTGAATTCGAGAATATGCTCGTTTCGGACCATGACCTTCTCGACGCTGTGGGACTGGACAGATTCACTGCGTTGGATTTTCTGATCAGAGCCTATGCAGAGCATTCAGCACGGGGTCAGCCGTTCGTCATGTTGCTGCATCCTCGGATCATCGGCCGAGAGGCGGACGTGCTTCATGATTTTATCGCGCATGTCCAAAGCCGCGGTGGCCGCTTTCTGACGTTCGACGATTACCTGAACAATATCATCTCGGAGCCAGTAAAGCGCCGGGTGGAAGTTTGGTCGGACCTCGGCCCCACGGTCAGCGTCGAAACCCTGCTTTCAGCAGTCGAGAAAGCCGGGGCGACGGATCTGATCGTCACGCTCCCCGACGCTGGCGACAATCTGCCAGCTGGCCCGACGCTGACATCGGCGACGGTCGCAGCGATCCAGGCGCGAGGGATTCGTGTTCAACTTGCTCTTCAAGCCCTGCAGAATCCGCATCTCTTGGACGCAGTGCCTACTGCCGCCATGCTGAACATGACGGGTGGCGCGTCGCCGGAATGGGTATCACCGTCCCATCCGGAAGTGAGGCGACGTCTGTCGGATCAGGTCCGGCGGCTTGTCGGGCGCCTTAATGTCGATGGGCTGCACATCTCCGGACTAGGCTACCCGGGCCTGAATTGGGATTTTTCGCCTGCCTCACTCCAAAGGTTCGCCGCAGCGACAACGGTTAACGGAGTGACACCGGAGGAAATCCTGAGGGAACACTATCTGACGTGGACACAGTGGCGATCCAGCGAAGTTGCTCGGCTCGTGGCAGAGTTGGTTGCAGCGGCAAAGGCGGAAAGAGAGGACATTCTCGTCAGCATTTCTCTGCTTCCCGAAGCCGCTGTCGACTTTCGAGTGAAGGAGAGTACCGGGCAGGACTACCGAGTGCTGGGCCGAGCCGTCGATCTGATTGTCCCGTCCATTTCTCCGTTTATCGGGCAAGACAAATCTGCGATTGCACGGCTGATGCTGACCATGCGGACCCAGGTAGGCTCCGTGCCGGTGTTGGCAAACGTGGGCATGCCAGGTGGGCATCCGAGGACTTCGTTTCCGACCGCCACGTTGGTATCGCTCAGCCAAGTATTGGCGCTGCGCTCGGGGCGGATCAACGATGTCTGGTTTGGAGGCAAGGCAAAGCGTTCTGAAAGATATCAAACGGAGTGGTTTGAACACCACTTCGCAGAGGAGGGCACTGCTCCTCTGCTGCATAAACGAGGACCAATCAGGTACCAATGATCTCTGAAAGTTGCTCGGGCCGCGGGATGGTGATCGCTGCCCTGGCGGTACGCGCCACGACGGTGATGGGAATCATACCGAAAAACCACTGATCTTATCCCCGCAAACTGGACCGTTGGAGCTGGAGTTTTCGGCGACGCTTTGCCGGCTGGGAGAGGAGCGGTGCTCTGACCCCCTTTACTCATCCACCTGAAACCAGAGCCGATGGTTGAATCGGCGCGGTTGGGCGTTGGGAGCAATTGGCGAGCGGGGGAGCGTTACCGTCTTGAGAAGCCGGTCGTGCATTGCAGTGAGTTTGGCGGCCTAGCCAAGGTGCGCAAGGACGTCGACGGGCTGCTTGACTGGCAATCAGCGACGGAATGCATCACCCGTCGATGAAGGCAAGGATGGACACACTGGAGGCCGAACGCGCAAGACAGGAAGCAGCTCTTGGTGCCACCCCGAAGCCCGAAACCGTGGCGCTCCGTCTTGGTCTGGCAGGGATCTATGCCTGGAGAATGTCGGCTCTTGCGTAAGCGCTGAATTAAGATGGAACCCGGGCCGAAGCTGCCGATCTCCTGCGGTGCCTGATCGAGAGGTAGCCCTATGCCCTGGCCCCGAAGCGCCCCACGGTCATCGGATCGAGCTCTTTGGCGACCTTGCGGCGATATTGTGGTTGTGCAGCGGGGGTTGGGCACAAAAGCCAAAGCCCGCAGCTGAGCTACGGGCTTTTGGCAAGTAACGCTGGTTGCGGGGCATGCAACCGCCGTCGTTTATCCATAGCCTTCTGTTTGGTCTAAGACGAACCTTTAGTATTCGAATCATAAGGGATTCTCGCAATACAGAACCTGGCAGGCCAGAAGGCAAGCGTGGTTCTAGATTCTCTCCTCTAGATCAACATACGGACGACTTCACGTACGACTTGCGCGAAGCAAACAGTCGAATGTCGATGCGACGGTCATGTGGCCGACTCGTCTGCCCCGGTAGACGTGACTGAAAGCAGTGCGGCAATGCAACCTAACCGCGTAGTCCATTTGTACTAAGATCTGGCGACTGTTTTCGCCAGGATCACGCCCGGGACGCCACAACTGCGTCAGGTCGGATAGCCATAGTTCGCGATATGCGCCCAAATCTCTTGGTTCAGATGCGCCAGATCGACGATCGACTGGCGGATCGTACCGATCGCCGGTTCGTCAAGATCAAGCGCCTGACCCATGCGAATTCCGTCCTTGCGGTCGGCGATCCGCATCAGGATCGATTTCGGCGGCCCGCCGTCCGCATCGAAAGCATAGATGCAATGGTTGAACCGGTTGCGCAGGCCCGACAGGCTCATCAGCGATTTGGTCAAGCGCAGTACGGCATCCCGCTCGGTCGGATCCCGGACGTCCATTTTGGCCAAACGCTCCACCAAATCCACGCGCGCGCGGGTGGTGTTGAGTGTAAGGAAAATCACGATCGATACATCCTTCGTTGCGCCGGAAAGCCCAGCGATCAGATGCAGAAGCAGGCTTTCAGTATTCGTCCAAGTATAGTTCAGCCGGCCGACAAGAAGCAGGATTTCATCGAAATTGGCTGGTTGCGTGGGCTGACCGGTTGCTCTGCTCTGGCTCATTGCTGGTCTCCGGAGTGATGTGACAGATACCATGTGGCCGCTTCCGTCCGGTTGCGCGCACCGATCTTGGTGATCGCATTGTGCAAATGCAGCTTGACCGTATGCTCCGACAGGCACATCGCATTCGCAATGCTCTTGTTGCGCCCGCCTTGGCTGACCAGCGCAAGAACTTCCTTCTCGCGCTGGGTCAAACGCAGGCCCTCCTCCTGCCGGCCCTTGCCCTTTAAGTGCCCTGCCCGGCCGGATGACGTGCCGCCCTGCATCTGGGTGCGGTCATTGCCCTCGCGCGGCAACGATGCGGCGATAAGATCGCCTTCGGCAATAAACTGGCCCGCCAGCACCAGCCGCAGCATCGACGTCCAAAGGTATATCGGCAGCGTCATCGGCAAAAGCAGGATGCCCGACAACTCGGGTGCATGCGCCCGTGCATCCAGCAGCGCCCGCGCGGCGGCGAGGTCGCGGTAGGCCAAAATCCAGTCTGCTTTGGGGAAGATCGACCTGTACTCCAGAAAGTTTCGCATCACCTCAGCGGCCACACGATCCTCGAAGAACACCTTTCGAACCTGACGATTGCGGGCAACCAGCGCCTCGGGCAAACCACGCAGTTCGTCCAGCCGCATCGCATTCGCGCAGCCGGCTTCCTGCTCGACGATCCGAAGCAAAGAGCCTGGAAAGAACAGCGACGCGCCAAGGAAAAGAAAGGCGTCCAGCGACGCTTCAGTACCTGCATCCCCCTGCGGCTCGTTGGCATCACGTTCGAACATAATACCCCTCACTGCAGGAAATGCCTTAGGCCACTGTAGCCCAGCCTTATCGCGCCGGGCGCTTAACATCTTTTCAGACTTATAGAGCATTTATCTAGGTCTAGATACTAGCCAATTGGCTAGATTGCAGAGCTTTGACACGAATTGCCGCTGAGGAGGCCAGCAAACCCCTCCAAGTCGAGCCAAGACCCGGCGAATGAGATGCGGTGATATACCCAGATCTTTTCATTATTTTTCAAGCGCTTGAGATTCAGAGAACGCCCTTCCGCGCAACGACGTTAATCTCGGATGTTTCGGCGCGCTTCAGCCCGAAAAGCCCGCCCAAGCTGAGCACTACGGACTGTTTCCCATTTGACTACAAAGAAAAATATATCTTATTTACAACAGTTTAAATTAGAACCACCGCAGCATATGCCCTGCCTTAATCTCGCCTTAATCGTTTTGCCGACTATCGATTCCCGTCGATTAATGGAACATTAACAAAACATCGCGCTACGCGGTGCGCATTGACCAAGAATTCGATTTCATCGGCCGCATCGGCCTTCAACAGCACCCGTCGCCCGGCACCTTGAGGCCGCCTCGACGAGCGTCGGGCGCACACACCAGAAAGGAGGACCGCACCGACAGCACGAGCCGGACGCAGGGCGGATGGTTGTCCGCCGCCTGCCCGGTCCCGAACCCAGACTTTTTTCGCAATCATCGGTCCGGTCATTGGCACCTTTTAGATGAATGGTGCACGCCCCGGCGAATTGAAGGACGAATACCATGAGCACCAGCAACCGTAACAACAACATCATGATCGACGATGTCTCCGTCGACACAATCAATGCAGACATCGACGCCACGATCGACGTGGCCGAGGCGACGTTAGAACTCGACAGCCAGGCGCAGGACCAAACCTCGACGGTCGATGCCACGCAGGACGTCGACCAGGGCCAAGGTCAGGATCAGGGTCAAGGGCAGGATCAAGGCCAGGGGCAGGATCAAGGCCAAGGGCAGGATCAAGGCCAGGGGCAGGATCAAGGGCAGGGCCAGCAGCAGGCCCAGGGAACGGATGTCGACAGCGCCAACGACAACTCCAACGCAGTCAACATCGACTTCGGCGGCGGCGAGTGGATTCCGCGCGATGACGATCTGGTCGACATCGACCTGACGGACAGTGCCTCGACCGGAGACGTCATGGCCGCAGGCGGCGAGCTTGCCTACGATCCCGGCAACGACCTCGACCTGAGCGACGTGCTGAACGACATCACCTTCGGCGCCGGCAATTCCAACGCCTTCGCCATCGGACAGGCGAACCACCTCAACGACAGCGACGTCCTGAACAACCCGACCGTCAGCAACACCGGTACCTTCGAACAGAACGGCACCGCATCCGGTGGCCAGGCCTCGGCGGCTGAAGGCATCGGTGTATCGACCGATGGAGCTGCCGGCGGCAGTGCCTCGCTGACGGGCGGCGGCGCCGACGGCGGTGGTTCCATGGGTGGCGGAGCGATGTCGGGCACCATGGGCCAGAGCGGCGGCGGCGATGCTGGTGCCGAAACCGGTGACGGTGGCGGGGCGAACACCATAGGTGGCTCGGTTCTGGGACTGGCCACCGGATCGGCGGCGACCGACAGCGACAGCACCGGCGGAGCCGGCGGCAGCGCCACCGCATCTTCGGGTGCTTCGACCGATGCGGACAGCGATCAGGACAACTCCGCCAACGGCGGCTCAACCGGCGATGCCGATGCACTTGGGCTCGGGCTGGGACTTTCACTGTCAGGGTCTGACGCAAACGCCTCTGAAGCCGACGCCGGCGACGCCGGGGCGGACGGCTTGGGCCTCGGGCTTGGCCTTTCGGGCGCGGATGCGCTTTCGGGTGGCGGCACCAGCGGCAGCTCCGATGCGGACGCCGACACCGAGGGGGACGCCGACGCGGACACCGAAGCGGATGCATCGGGCGGCACCGGCGGTGCGGCAGGCGCGCTGGGCGCCGGCTTGGGCGCCGGCGAGGCGGACAGCGACGCCGACAGCGAAGCGACATCCGGCCCGACCGGAGCGCAGGCTGGTGCAATGGGCGGGCTCCTGTCGGCGGCGCTGGCAGCGGCAGCGGGTGGCGACGCAAGCAGCGGTGCAACTTCGGGCGATGCGAGCGGAGCCGGAACCGGTTCGGGCAGTGGTAGCGCCAATGGCGGCGCCGCCGGCGCGACCGACGCTCTTGCGGGTGACGCGGGTGCCGAAGCCAACGGAACCACCGACGCCTACAGCGAGACCGGCTCGGGCTATGGCGGCGTTTCGGACGCGGCCTCGAACGGCACGGGCTCGGCTTCGGGTACCGGCGGCGCGGCCAACGGCGGCGGCGCCCAGAACCTTGCGGAGTCCACCTCCGGGGCAACTTCGGACGGCTATGGCAGCGGCACGGCAGTCAGCGGCGACGGCGGTCTGGGCGAGATATTCGCGTCCAGCGACATCGACGGGACCGCCGACAGCATGGCCGAGGCGATCGCCGGCTATGGTGGGGGCGGCGCGTCGGATGACGACGCCAGCAACAGCACAGGCGTAACCGGGACAGCCATCACCGAGGGTGGCATTGGCGGCGGCTCGGGCTTTGCGCAGGCTAGCGCCGGCTATGGTGGCGACATCATGGGCGGCGATGCATACGGCGGGGCGAGCACTGCCGGCGATGCCTACGGCGGTTGGGGCGGCACGGCCACCACGGGAGCAGGCGGCGCGGGCGGCAACGGCGGCTCGTGGGGTTCAGGCAACGGTGACGATGGCTTTGTCACCGGCGAGTCCTTCGCTTCGGCTGCTGCGGCCGCAAACCTCAGCGCTTTCAACCAAAGCATCGTGATGGGCGCCAACGTGCTGGGCAACAGCGTCGACATGACCGTCGTCGGCGGCTCTCTCACTTCTTCGATGGTGGGCGACGACGACAACTGACGAGCAACATGTCCGGGGCCGGCTCGTCCGGCCCCGGAGCACTTAGGCCCGGCAAGTGCCGGTGCGAAAGGTAGGACGACTATGGCATTGGACCGGATTTCCGAGGAGATCGCCCATTTCGCGGGCAAGTTCCACTTGGAGATCGAGGCAGCCAAACTGCGGCTGGAGTACGAGGCGTTCCAAGCAAAGAACGCCGCGCCCACGCTTTTGCCGCTGTCTGAAACACCTGCCACCACAAAGTCCGAGCCGCTTCCGAAAGACCCTTCCCTCGGTCATGGCCACGCCGACCTGCCCGCGCAACCGCTTGCATCCACAGCGCCTAGCCTAGCACCCCCGCCCGTCCAATGGGTCGAAGCCCAAGCCCCGACACCCTCGTCGATCGACGTACCGGTCGAAACCCCCGACGTGCCTCTGACGATCGGTGGCGGAGCCAGCGGCCCGGCGTTCCAGATCCTTCCCAACTCCGTCGTCTCGGTGGTCAGCCAGTCCGCCGAACTTACAGACGACGACCGGCTGATCTTTGACGGCAGCGCCGACTTCGTCGAGCCGGTCGCACCGCAGGCACTGATCGCTTTGGCCCAAAGCCTCGCCCCGCTGGCCCCCTGGGTCTGGGGCCCCGCTGCCGACGACGCGCACTACGCCGCAATGGATCTGGCTGAGGCGATGATCGCTGTGACCGCTAGCGGAACCCCCGGCGTCATCACTGTGATCCTCCATGACGGAGCTACCGAGGGCACTTTTGTCAACGGCGCGGCGGTTGAAACGGCCCCATCGCTCGAGGACCTGATGCCGGCTTTTCTGCGCCCGGAAGATACCGAAGCCGGCGCGCAGGATCGGCCGTCCGACGGCGTCACCGATCAGGATGGCGGCCCGTTCCAGATTGATCCAGGCCACCATGTCGTGACCGGTGGCAACACCGTGATCAACGAGGCCATCGTCAAATCCGTCTGGGTCGATGCGCCGGTCATCGTGGTCGCCGAGAACGTGGTCAGGCTCGACATCATCGCGCAGGTCAATCTTCACATCGAAGCCTGCTTCACGCCCGACCATGCGATGCCCGCGATCTCAACCTCGCTCAACATCGCACAGATGGAACAGATCTCGTCGCTGTCCGAAACAGCGGCATCCACCGAAGCATCCTTGGACGGAGCGCCGGCGTTCTGGAATGTGACCCGCGTGGAAGGCGATCTACTGCTGATGAATTGGGTGCAGCAACACATCTTCGTCAGCGATCAGGATATGGTCGAAGTGAAGTTCTCCGGTTCCGCGACCTTCATTGGCACCGGTGGAAACCTTGCCTTCAACGAGATGCTGGGCCTGACGCTGGGCTTTCACTACGACCTGATCCTGATCGGCGGCAACCTGATCAGCGTGAACCAGATCAACCAGATCAACGTGCTGCTGGATCAGGACAGCATTACCGGCGATGTCCCAGCGGGTGCCGGACTTTTGACCGGCGACAATCTGCAAGCCAACAAGGCGGCAATCACCTCCACTGGCAAAGACACCATCGCCGAAAAGACGGCCCTCCTCGACGCAGCCTTCGCCGGAATCGCAAGCGGCGACAGCGACATTCCTGCTGACCTTGCGCAGGACCCGCTCTTTGCCGGCAAGGCCGTGCTCAACGTTCTCTACATCTCCGGCGATCTCGTTCAGACAAATGTGATCGAGCAGTTCAACTACCTCGGGGATTCAGACCAGATCCATTTCATCGAGGATATGTTCAGCACGGCAGCCGGCGCCGAGGTAACGGTCACCTCCGGCTCGAATGCCCAAATCAACACTGCGTCGGTGATTTCGGTTGGGCTTGATTCAACCGTCATGGCAGGCGGCGAGGCCTATAGCGACGCACTGATTTTTCAGGCGGAATTGATCGACGACGCCGCACCGCCGGCCGGGGTGCAACTGGACGCCCTTGCCAGCGAGGCGGTCGCCTTCCTTGCCGACGGCATGATCGACACGGGCGCTGCGGACGACGCCGGTCCCGGCATCTACGACGCCGGCAGCCCTGGCGCAGCGGATGTCATGCAAACAGTGTTGACCTAATTTTTTTGTAACCATTTTCTGTAGTTCGGAGAGCAGTGTTGAACAATTTGAATAACAGACGGCTTGATTTCAGGAGTCTGCGTAATCGTGCAGCTACCCGCATCGGCCATCGCGAGGCCACGGCTCCGCTGCAGCCGGCCAACGGGCCGCGACTTTTCCCCGAGCCCCCGCTTCCGCGCGCAGCGCCAGAGATTCCCGGCCCCGCCCAACCCGCAGCCGCACAACAGCCCACCACCGCCAGCCCCATGACCGCCGCACCGCCACCAGTGCAAACGGCAACTGCTACCCCGGTAGCCCCGGCCGGCCCAGCCCGCGTAGAGGCACCTCCTACCGTCGCTTCTTCACCACAACCCACCCCTGCGCCCGAAGCGCGCAGACCGGACCCTGCCGCTGGGGCGGCTCCTGCTACTGCGCTCCGCGACAGCGGCACGCTTCCTCTTGCCGGTGACAGTATCGAGGGCCGGACCGGCGGACCGGTCATGCACGGCCCATACCGGACCGGAAACGGCGGTGGTGGCGGAAAGGACGGCCCCGGCTTTCACAAGCGCGTCGGGCCTGAGGACTTCAACCAGAGCCTCCGGCTCGGCGTCCGCACGGTCTGGCGCAACCTCAGCATCGTCATGCTGATGACTTTCGCCACTAACGTGCTGATCCTCGCAATTCCAATCTATCTCTTCCAGATCTCCGACAGGGTGCTGACCAGCCGCTCGACCGATACCCTGATCATGCTGACCGTGGTGATTGCCGGCGCAGTGATTTTGCAGGCCATGTTCGACGCGCTGCGCCGCTTCATGCTAATGCGCACTGGCGTCGAGGTGGCTACACGGCTCGGCGCGCCGGTCCTCAGCGCGGCCGCCGCCGCGTCGTTGCACGGCTCGGGGCGCGAATACCAGACCCTCGGCGATCTTCAGCAACTGCGCAGCTTTCTAGTTTCCGGCACGCTGATCTCATTTCTCGACGTGCCGTTTGCGCCGCTCTTCATCCTCGTGATCTTCCTTATCCACCCGCATCTCGGCATGATCGTGGTAGTGACGGCGCTGATCCTGCTGGTGATCGCGCTGATCAACCAACGCGTCACCGCCAAACCCTTCGCCGAGGCGAACCTCGCGCAGGCCAAGGCGAACATGCATCTGGACTCGATGTCGCGAAATAGTCAGATCATCAATGCGATGGCCATGATCCCCGAGGCGGTGACGATCTGGGGTCGCGATACCGCCGCCTCACTGATTGCACAGGTGCGCGCGCAAGACCGCAACATCATCAGCGCCTCGGTCAGCCGGGCCGTGCGCCTCCTGACGCAGGTGGCGATGCTCGGCTGGGGTGCTTGGCTAGCGCTAGAGGGGCAGATCACCGGCGGCATGGTTATCGCGGCATCCATAGTCGCCGGGCGTGCGCTTGCACCGATCGAAGGGTCGATCGAGGGTTGGAACGCTTTCATCCTATCGCGTTCCGCCTACGGCCGGGTGGCAACCCTCCTGCGCGGCTCGCGGTTGCAGTTCGAACGCCTCTGGCTACCGCACCCTGCCGGCCGACTGAACGTCGAGCGTCTGCTCTATGTGCCGGGCGGTACCAAGCAGGTGATCCTGAACGGCATCAGTTTCGAACTCCTGCCCGGCGACACGCTGGCGGTAATCGGCAATTCGGGTGCCGGCAAGACCACCCTCGGCAAGATGCTGGTCGGCTCGATCCTCCCCACTTCGGGGAATGTGCGGCTCGATCTCATGGACCTGCGCAACTGGGACCCGCGACAGCTGGGCGAGAATATCGGCTACCTGCCGCAGGACGTGCAGCTGTTCCCGGGCACAATCAAAGAGAACATCGGCCGGATGCGCACCGACGCGACCGACGAGCAAATCCATCACGCCGCAGTGCTGGCTGACGTGCATGAAATGATCGCCAGCCTGCCGCAGGGTTACGAGACAATCGTGGCAGCCGACGGCGCACCGCTGTCGGGGGGGCAGAAACAGCGCATCGCGCTGGCCCGAGCCTTCTTCGGCAACCCTCGGCTCGTCGTCCTCGACGAGCCGAACTCGAATCTCGACACTGCGGGCGACAAGGCTCTGGCGCGCGCCATCGAACATGCGCGGAAGGAAAAGATCACCGTTGTGGTGATCACGCAGAAACCCGCGCTGTTAAACGTGGTCGACAAGATCATGCTTTTGGCCAACGGTGGCATCGCCCTGTTCGGTCATCGCGACAAGGTCATGGCCCAGTTGAACCCGGGCTCCGCGTCGCCACCCGCAGCTCCCGGAGCACCAGCGCAGGCCACGCTCAACCGCCAGCCGCAGCCGGGAGCGCCAGTTCATGCATGACATCAGCACCCTCCAAGCCACCACCCCGCCCCCGTCATCTTGGTATGACGAAGTGCCACGCTCGATCGGCCGCCAGACCGCCATCGGCCTGCTGCTGCTCGTCGTCACTTTCGGCGGCTTCGGCGCATGGGCCATGCTGGCGCCGCTCGCCGCAGCGGTCATCGCGCAAGGGAGTTTTGTGGCAACCGGGCAGAACAAGATCGTCCAGCACCTTGAAGGCGGCATCATCGGCGAGATCCGCGTCAGCGAGGGCGACCGGGTCACGGCCGGTCAGGTCCTCTTGACGCTGGATCGGACGCTCGCGCTTGCCAGCACGCGCGAACTCTCGCTGCGCCGCATCCGGCTCGAGGCCACTCAGGCCCGCCTGATGGCCGAACAGCAACACCTTGCCGACCTCGTCTTTCCGCCCGCGCTGCTACAAGAACGCGGCGACCCGGAAGCCGCGATGATCCTCGACGGGCAGCTCCTCGCTTTTCAGGCGTCCAATGCCAGCCTCGAGAACGAGATCGGCGTCATCTCCCGCAACCTAGAGGCACTTGAAATCCGAGCCACCGGTTATGGGATTCAGCTCGAGGCAACCAACAGCCAACTCACGCTTCTGGCCGAGGAACTGGCGGCCAAGGACCAGCTTGTCCAGAGCGGCCTGTCACGGCAGAGCGAGGCCCTGGCCCTGCGTCGCGCCATGCTGGAAGCTGAAGGTCAGGTAGGACGCCTCGAAGCCGAGATCGGCGAGCTGAAGGAGATGCGCAGCAAGTTCACCGCACAGATCAGCAAGGCCCGCGATGACTACAGTCGAAATGCGGTAAGCCAGCTTCAGAGCATCGAGAGCGAGCTTGAAAGCGTGCGCGAGCAGTTGCGCAAATCCGAAAACATCCTCGGCCGCACCGAGGTGACCGCGCCAGTGTCCGGCACTGTGGTGCGGCTTTACTACAACACCACCGGTGGCGTCGTCGAAACCGGGCGACCTATCCTCGAGATCCTTCCTTCTGACGCGCCGCTGATCATCGAAGTATTGGTACCACTGACCAAGATCGACAGCGTCCACATCGGCCAGACCGCCACCGTGCGCCTGACCGGCCTTAACCAGAGGACCACTCCGGTGCTCAACGGCGCGGTCGAATATGTCTCGGCCGACGCCATAGCCGACGGAACCGCCAGTACGCGGCGTGAAGTCTATCTCGCGCGCGTCTCGGTGACGCCGCAGGAAATGCGGCGCGTTCACGGCTTCGCGCCGACGCCCGGTATGCCCGCAGAAATCATGATACAGACGGAAGTGCGAACCTTCGCCCAATATATTGTGAAACCCATCATCGACAGCATGTCCCGCGCCTTCCGCGAGGAATAGCGGCGAACCTGCCGCACTGTGTTGGCCGGACCCGCCACCATTGCAATCGCGCAACATGCGTGCCCAAAACGAAGGGCTCCATCCTTGTTTTAAAAGGCTTTTTGCCTCACCCTTCGGGCTTGAGCATCTCTGATCGCAAAGCCGACGGCCAAGTTCGACGCGACAGACATTACAGGCAGGACTACAATATGAGCAGTTTCCGTTGGCACAGGACCAACCGCAGCACTCTGTTTTTTTCTGCCCTCCTTCTCGGGGCAAACTGCACAACCACGCCGTACACCCAGCCCAGTTTCCCCTTCTCAGCCAGCTTCAAAAGCACGGCTGACAGCGTCCCGCGGGTGCTCGACAACGATGACTGGTGGCGCGGGTTCAAGGACCCCACCCTTGACCATCTGGTCGAACAGGCGCTGGCAGGAAGCCTTAGCCTCGACCTCGCGCAGGAGCGCGTGATGGAGGCCCGCGCCGTACGTGACAGCCTGCCTCGCGCCGCGAACCTTGCGGCCAGCGCAGCGGTCCAGCGCGAACGCCTAGACGGCGGCAACTTCGAGACAAGATCCGAAGCGACGCTGGGCTTCGAATGGCTGTTCGACATCTACGGTGCGCGCCGGGCCCAGGCCGAAGCGGCAGGCGCGCGCGTCGCCATAGCCGATGCCGAGGTTGCTGCGGCCCAGCTTCTGCTATTGCTCAACCTGACCAACGCCTATGTCGACCTGCGCTATCAGCAGACCAGCCTGCATTTGCGCCACTCCGAACTCCAGTCACGACGGCAGACGCTTAACCTCGTACAAACCTTGGTAGACGCCGACGCCGCGACCCGGATCGATCTGGTCCGGGCTCAGGCTCTTGTCGCAGAAACCCAAACCAGCATTCCCGGCATCGAGGCCGCGATCGCCGGTCTCAAGAACGAGATCGCGGTGCTTTCAGGCAAGATGGCCGGTGAGCCCGGTTTCAACCTCGACAGCAGGTCCGCGCAACCCCGTGTCGGCCTGTCGGCAAAGGTCGGAATTCCCGCCGATCTGCTGCGCAACCGCCCCGACATCCGCATCGCCGAGCGCAGCTACTACGCCGCGCTCAGTGACGTGACGGCCGCAAACGCGGCGCTCTACCCGCAGTTGTCGCTTGGCGGCACGATCAGCCTCGCCTCGTTATCGGGCGACGGCAGTGCTGATTACATTTTCGGCCCATCGCTTCGCCTGCCGGTGTTTCCCAACGCCGCCGGTCGCGCCTCGGTCCATATTCGCGAGTCGCGAGTGCGGCAGGCACATACCGCGTGGCGTCTGGCGGTGTTGTCGTCGATCGGCGACGTTGAAAGCGCGCTCAGCAGTTATTCAGCCGCGACTCGGGCGAGCGGCGCGGCGGAGAAGACTGTGCGTCTCTATGCAGAGGCGCTCAGTCTCACCCGAGAAAGCGTCAGCCTCGACGGCGGCACCGTCCGCGACGTGATCGACGCCGAACAAAACCTAGCGACTGCAAACGTCGGCCTTGCCAACGCACGTCGAGACGTTGCCCGCAGCTATATCGCGTTGAACGTGAGCCTTGGCGCCGGCAACAGCTACAGTGCGGAGCCTACCCAATACATGCCCGCCCCAGCGAACTGACGCAGGTCCGTGTTGCTTAGCCAAACTGTCCGGAGAGCGGCATTGTTTTCGAGTTTCGGCAAAACTCTATAACTCGTGGATAGTCGCCTTGTGCCTATTCTATACCGATAGCCTGCCACTGACCTTTCATTCAGCCGCGACCGGAGCCAGTAGCTAATCTCCGGTTTTCGGCGCGGTTTGAGCAATCGCTCTGACGTTGCCCCCTCCACCTAATCCAGTTTGAGGTAGACTTTGGCCCAACCGAGAGGACCAGAGATGAAGCGCAGCAGGTTCACCGAAGACCAGTTCCGTCGCCGATCTGTGCCGCAAGCACGGCGTCAGCGATGCGACCGTTTACAAGTGGAAGGCCAAGTTTGGTGGCATGGATGTCAGCGAGGCCAAGCGCCTGAAGGGGCTTGAGGACGAGAACGCCCGTCTGAAGCGGTTGCTTGCCGATGCGATGCTCGACAATGCGGCGCTGAAGGATCTCCTTGGAAAAAAGTGGTGACGCCCGCCGGAAAGCGGCAAGCGGTCGCGCATCTGGTGTTAGGCCACGGGATGAGCGAGCGGCGGGCGTGCCGGGTGATCGGCTGTTGCCGGATGAGCATGCGCTACGAGGCGATCCGGCAGGACGACCCCGTGCTGCGTGAGCGGCTGAAGGAGTTGGCGCGGGTGCGCCGCCGGTTCGGCTATCGGCGGCTGCATGTGTTCCTGCGGCGCGAGGGCCACGAGGTGAACCACAAGCGCCTGTTCCGCATCTACCGCGAGGAGCGGCTGCATGTCCGTCGCCGCGGAGGCCGCAAGCGGGCCATCGGCACGCGAGCCCCGATGGCGCTGCCGCTGATGCCGAACCAGCGCTGGTCATTGGACTTCGTGTCTGACCAGCTGACCGATGGCCGCCGCTTCCGGGTGCTGACCGTGGTGGATGACTGCCCGCGGGAATGCCTCGCCCTGATCGCTGACACGTCCCTGTCCGGCGCAAGGGTGGCACGGGAGTTGGCGACACTGTTCGAGGTGCGCGGAAAGCCCAGAACTGTGGTCAGCGATAACGGGACCGAGTTCACCTCGAACGCGATCCTGACCTTCGCCGACGACCGCAAGATCGACTGGCACTACATCGCGCCCGGCAAGCCGACCCAGAACGCCTTCATCGAGAGCTTCAATGGTCGGTTGCGCGACGAGCTTTTGAACGAGACGCTGTTCCCCTCTCTAAGCCATGCCCGCGCCACGCTCGAGGCCTGGCGCAAGGACTACAACACCGAACGCCCACACTCGCGCCTTGGCTGGCAGACGCCTGCCGAGTTCGCCCAAACCTTCACCCCGCAACGGGGCCTGACGCTGCACAACCCGCAATGCTCCGCGCCAGCCCCTGTTGCCCAACCCGCCCAAACAGGCAAAACTCAAACCCGGAGTCTCGCTCACGCTGGATAAAAGGTGGGGGCAACGTCACTAGTCAGAAATCGGCGACGATCGCCGAAGAGCTATCGATGAGAACGATGAGCGACCGGGGTACGGGCTAAGGTAGACTGCCGAGCAATCGCGTATTTGACGGCAGGATCATTTAGGGTAAATGTAGAGGCTTGTTGTGTGGGCGGTCGTTGCCGACCGTCAGCGCGCCGATCTTCACATCAGTCATCAAAATCCTCTGGCCTCAGGCGGTGACCTGTTCCCGCAAGATCGC
>LNFM01002577.1_pt1 | contig 54317 bp, 49 predicted proteins | sample 596031 | NCBI WGS metagenome assembly LNFM01 (sample SAMN04254537, study PRJNA301005) | activated carbon metagenome | isolation source: dual media filters at the Ann Arbor, Michigan drinking water treatment plant | place: USA: Ann Arbor
CGATCCCGGTCGTTTTCAAGTCCTTCGGGGTCGTCTTCAACCCAGCCGCGCAGACGCGTCGATCCCCGCAGTTCGATCGCGCCGACAAGCGACCTTTCTCCAAGGCCGACCTGCAGGCGTACTGGAAACGCATCGCCGCACGTCCGGGCGTCGAGGCCGCGGCGTTGCGGTTGCATGTGTTGACCGGCGGCCAGCGCATCGAGCAGTTCGTCCGGCTGAAGTGGGCTGACGTAAGCGATGAGGCCTTGACGATCTTCGACGGCAAGGGACGGCCAGGCCAGGGACCGCGCGCTCACCAGATTCCCCTGGTGAAGCTGGCTCGGGCCGATCTCGCCCTCTTGAAACGTGAGGGTGAGTTCGCGATCTCGACAACAGCCGGCAAGAAGGCCATCAGCGTGCGGACGCTGGCGGGCTGGGCTCACGACGCGGTCGGTGACACGATCGACGGCTTCCAGCTGAAGCGAATTCGATCCGGGGTGGAGACGCTGCTTGCGGCGAACGGCGTCAGCCGCGAGATCAGGGGGCATCTGCAGTCGCACGGCCTGACCGGTGTTCAGGCACGGCACTACGACGGGCACGACTACATGCCGGAGAAGCGCCAGGCGATCGAGATCCTCGTGCGCGAGGTGTGCCAAAGTGCGTCGGCCGGTGCTTGACCACCTACCAGAGCCCCAGCCGAGACACGTGTGACGACGAGCTACTACGAACAGCATCTGGCCGAGCTGCACCACCGGCTGCTGGGGCATGCCGTTGTGCAGACCTACCTGACCGGTACCGGCATCCGCTTCGACGGCGCGGAGCTGTCGGCGGCCGATCGGTTCGAGCTGCCCTTCGGCATGATCTCGACGCTGGAGTTGGCCCACCTCTTCTCTGTCTTCGACGGCAGTCGCGTCCACCAGCAGGCCGAGAAGAAGCCCAGCCACGACGACGCCCCGCCTGGCATGTACTTCACGGTGATCAACAACCGGCTGATCCAGAGCCAGCACAAGAACCGCGCTGGCCTCGTCACGGAAGAGGTCGGCACAACCGATCTGTACATCGAGTCGTTGCACATCGATCACTTCTTTCTGAACGAGCGGAACACGCCGCCAAGCCTGGGCACCTTCGCGTTCGCGCTGTCGGCGATCACCGCACACCGACTGGGGCTCGCGCACGTATCCCTGGTCGCCGCAGGGGGCAGAGGGTTCAACCCACGCCACATCGGCTACAGGGTCTGGCCCAAATTGGGGTTCGATGCCGACTTGCTGCCGGGCGAGCTCGATGACCCACCTGGGCCGGTCGGGTGCCAGACCGTACAAGATGTGCTGGATGTGGATGCGGCCTGGTGGGAGCAGAACGGCTCCCAGAGGCGCATGACATTCGACCTGGCGGCCGACAGCCGCTCCTGGCGAAAACTGCTACCCTATGTCCTCAGCAAGGTGTCCGTCGAGGATCCCCATGTCTAAGTCCACCACTCTTCTGAAGAAGCCCACCGAGACCTCCAAGTCGGCGACGCCGGCGAAGGCGGGTCGTGTCTTCACGATCTCGCTGAAGGGCGTTCCGCGCGTTGACGCGAAGACGAAGGCGCGCCTGGAGGCTGCAGCGCGAACTCCTGGCAGCTCTCGCCGCGACTATCCGCAGGTGATAGCGGACTGACCCGGTCCCGCCACCAACAAGAACCCGCCCCAGAGGCGGGTTTTTTTGTCTGTGCGAGCGTTCAAAACGTCCGATCGGGCCCGGCGCGGGAGTCTCCGGTATCAAGGTCTGACCGCCTTCCCCTGTACTGCTTGCCGTGCTAGCCTTGATTTCGTCACGAAATCATGCAAGCGCAGCCTTCGAAGCCCGGCCACGGCGGATCCCGACAGGGTGCCGGGCGCAAGCCTGCCTATGGCGAGCCCACGAAGACCGTCAGAGTGCCGCACAGCCTCGTGCCCGTGGTCGTGGGGTATCTGGCGGCGATGAAACGCGCGCCGGTCGGCGTCGCTGGTGGCGCCGTCCTGCGCCCTGTTTCCACGCGCGGCATCACCGTCGCTGTCCCCGCCCTTGGCCGCCGCGTGCGTGCCGGCAAGCCCACTTCGGGCGACGACTACCAAGAGGATGCCGTCGATCTCGGTAAGCACCTGGTGCGTGACCCCGGCGATACCTTCGTCATGAAGGTCGACGGGTGGTCCATGCGTGATGCCGGTATCGCCGACGGAGACGAGCTGGTGGTCGATCGCGGTGTCGCCGCCGAAGACGGGCGCATCGTCATCGCGGACCTCGACGGTGAGCTGACCGTCAAGCGCCTGCGGCGGACGGCCACCGGCTGGATGCTGCAAGCCAGCAACCCTGAATTCGCCGACGTCCACGTCGCCGACGAAAGCGATCTTCACATCTGGGGTGTCGTGACGCGCGTGCTGCGCGCGGTCTAGACGCCTGCACAAACCTTGAAGCAAAAGGAGGCCCTCATGTCGCAAGCCAGCCGAATCGAGTGGACCGAGGCAACTTGGAATCCGACCGTGGGTTGCACCAAGATTTCGCCCGGCTGCAAGCACTGCTACGCCGAGTCGATGGCCAAGCGGCTGAAGGCCATGGGCACACCGGGCTACGAGAACGGCTTCAAGCTCACGATCCTGCCGGATCGACTGTCGGAGCCGCTGATGAGGAAGAAGCCGACGGTGTACTTCGTGAACTCGATGTCCGACCTCTTCCACAAAGGTGTGGATGACGCGTACATCGCTCAGGTCTTCGACGTGATCAGGCAGTGCCCGCAGCACACCTTCCAGGTGTTGACCAAGCGAGCCGACCGCCTAGCCACATTCTTCCGAACCCGCGACGTGCCCACGAATGCTTGGATCGGCGTTTCCGTCGAAGACCGCAAGTACGGCGTGCCGCGTATCGAAGGCTTGCGCAAGGTCGACGCACGCATACGTTTTCTGTCGGTTGAACCACTGCTCGAAGATGTTGGCGAACTCGACCTCACCGACATTCACTGGGTCATCGTTGGTGGTGAGTCCGGGCCCAAGGCACGCCCGATGAAACTGGAATGGGTTGAAAATATCCGACAGCAGTGTGAGGACCAGGGCGTGCAGTTCTTCTTCAAGCAATGGGGTGGCTGGGGGGCTGACGGCAAGCGCCGCTCCAAGAAAGCCAACGGCCGATTGCTTGGCGGCCGGACTTGGGACGACATGCCAGCACTGTCCGCTCACGTCTGAAGGGCCGCATGACGCTGAAACAGTACAACTGGACAAACGGTCCCGACCTCATCCAGCAGCACAGCGTCGCAAAGCACCGCATCCTTGAGGCCTACCTCGCAGCGTACTTCCGCACCCTCGTCAGCTCGCCCAACCAGGATGTCCTGCGTCTGACCCTTGTCGACGGGTTTGCTGGCGGCGGTATGTACGTCCACAACGACACGCGCGAGCCTGTCAAGGGATCGCCGTTCATCTTCCTCGAAGCCACGCGCGAGGCTGAGTTCCTCATCAACAAGGATCGGCGCAAGCCGGTCCAACTCCAGGTTGACTACTTCTTCACCGAGGCAGACCGCCACGCCTACCTGCACCTCGACAAGGTGCTGCGGGAAGCTGGACACGGCGACAGGATCGGCAACGGCATCTACATCGACCACGCACGGTTCCAGGACAAGGCCGACGCGATCATTGGGTTCATCAAGAAGAAGAGCCCCAAGAATGGCCGCTCGATCTTCGCGCTCGATCAGTACGGGTACAAGGAGGTGCCGACGCAGCTCCTGCGCAAGATCTTCGATGCGCTACCCAGCGCGGAGGTGATCCTGACGTTCGGGGTCGACTCGTTCATGAACTTCGCCAGCGACGGCGAACAGGTCAAAGACCTTCTCGACGGGCTCGGCCTACCCGACATCTTCCGCGGGCGTTCGGTCGAGGAGATCAAGGCGTCCGACCGCGACTGGCGGCTCTTCCTGCAGAGCACGCTTTACCGTCGACTCGTCGAGAACTGCGGCGCCCGGCACTTCACGCCCTTCTTCATCCGCAATCGCGGCGGCCACGGCGACTACTGGCTGATCCACATGTCCCAGCACCACCGCGCCCGTGACGTGATGACGGAGGTGCACTGGGCCAACAGCAACTACTTCATCCACTACGGTGGCGCGGGCCTCGACATGTTCCAGATGGTCGGCTACGACCCTGCACATGATGCCGCCTACCTTGGGCAGTCGCTTCTTGGATTCGAGTTCGACGATGTCGCGCGGCGCGCGAGCATCACGGCATTGAACGAACACATCCCACGACGTGTGTACGCCGACGACAGTGGGATCAGCTTCGGCGAGTTGTTCGCCACTACCTGCAACGGTTCACCGGCGTCGGCGCAGATCTATCGCGAGTCGATTGGCAAGCTGCTCGACGAGAAGGCTGTCGAGATCGTCGGCGTCGACGGTACCAAGCGCCGGTCCTCCGCGCAGATCAAGGACAGCGACCAGATCTTGTCGCCACCACAGCGCCCGCTCTTCATGACTGGCTGAGCTGTCTTCGAGCACCGTCTTTGCAGGAGTCGCCGAACTTGACTTCGATCATTCCGAGCGCCTACGAAGGGCGCGAGCAGGCTCTGGTGAAGCATGCGCTTCTCACGAGCTACCTGGAAAAGCTCGTGCTGATCATCGGCATGAGCGCCAAGAAGGCCGGGCGCGCGGAGATCTGCTACGTGGACTGCTTTGCAGGCCCATGGGGTGCACCGAACGACGATCTGGAGGGCACGTCGATCTCGTTGTCGCTGAAGACGCTGGCCGCCTGCAAGCAGAAGCTGGCAACGCTCGGCGTCGACGCCACCATGCGCGCCTTGTTTGTGGAGAGGGACAAGGGCGCGTTCGATCGGCTCTCGACTTTCCTGGGCTCCAAGGCGCCGCCGACAGTCAGCCAGGCATGTCTGCAGGGCGACTTCGTCGAATTGCGCGGCGACATTTTGCGTTGGTGCGGGCACGACGCCTTCACCTTCTTCTTCGTCGATCCCAAGGGTTGGAAGGACATCGTGATCGAGACGATGAGGCCCTTGCTTCAGCGCCCACGGTCCGAGTTCTTGATCAACTTCGCCTACAACTTCATCAACCGCACGGCATCGATGCCCGTCTGGCAGGACGCGATGGCGAAGCTGCTGGGATCGACGGTGAACCTTGATGGCCTTGAGCCCTCGGAGCGTGAAGCGGCACTGGTCGACGCGTATCGAACGAGTCTCAAGGCTTGCGTTCCGGCCGGTCGTTCTGGGTACCGTGCTCGCTCGGCCTACGTCACGGTGCTCGATCCCTTGCATAGGCGAACCAAGTACCACCTCGTGTACGTGACGAGTCATCCCACCGGCATTGTCGAGTTCATGGACATCTCTGAGCGCGTGGAACTCGTCCAGAGACGTGTCCGCGCCGCCAAGCAGATCGAGGCACGCCAGCAGAAGACCGGTGTCGTGGAACTGTTCGACACGGAACCGCAGCTTGACCCATCGGATGGCCGCTGCAGCCCTGACGAGATCGATGACTTCTGGCGGCGGTATCTTGCGGCGGGCGAACGACGTGTCGGCACCGCCGAGTTCGCTGACATCTTGGAGGCCACCAACTGGCTCCCCGGTGAACTGCAGGGTTCGCTCGTGCGTCTGGTCAAGGCCGGCGTCGTGCTCAATCTGGACGCCGATGCATCAAGGCGGCGATCGAAGCCGCTGCATGTCGACAAGGCCGAGCGCCTCAAACTCAGCCAGGGCTGAGCTCGATCCTCGAATGCGCCCTGGCTGCCGCGATTGCTGCAGTCAGAAGCCATCCATTGCAGGGTGGTGGCGTGCGGTGGGAGGGCTTGCCTGGTCGACCCACGCTACCACGTCGTTCTCGCCGTCAAGGTCTGCGCGCTCGCGGGGCGAGCGCTTGCGGCCTGCGGCCGTCTCCGAACCCTGACTGCTGCGCTGCGCCGTGGTGCTCCGGTCTCGGGCAATCCCGCCCGACACAGTCCGGAGTTCGCCATGTCGTCGTCTTCCACTTCTTCCGCCGTCGCTGTCGATGCACTGCTGGTGCGCGATGTCGATGGCCAGTACCGTCCTGCGCGTGCCGAGGAGGTGCTGTCGCAGGCGCGGCGCGTGCTGTCGCAGCGAGTGCGGCGCGGAGCCACGATGTCATCGCCGCAGGCGGTCAAGGACTACCTCCGCCTGGAGATCGGCGGTCTCGAGCACGAGGTGTTCTGCGTGCTGTTCCTCGATGCGCAGCACAGGATCATCGCGCTGAAGCAAATGTTCCGCGGCACGGTGACGCAGACCTCGGTGTACCCGCGCGAGGTGGTCAAGGAGGCGCTGGGCTGCAATGCGGCGGCGGTCATCCTGGCGCACAACCATCCGTCGGGTTCCGTGGAGCCGAGCCGGGCCGACGAGTTCCTCAGCAGACGCTGAAAACGGCGCTGGCGCTGGTCGACGTGCGGGTGCTCGATCACCTAGTGGTGGCAGGCGCCGATGTGTGCTCGTTTGCGGAGCGCGGGCTTGTGTAGCTCGGCGCAGGCGCCGCGTTGCGGCGCTTCTTTCCGGTCACGCCAGGCCGATGCGCCGGACTTCGAGCGCGAATGCGCCGGCTTGGCGCTCGGCGATCATGAGGCCGACCCGGCAGATGCGGGCAGGGTCGAGTGCCGGCGCGCCAGGGACCTCTCGGCCGCGGAAGGTGGCGCGGAAGGTGGGCAGGGGAATGTGCAGCGTCTGCCAAGTAGCGCTCGGGGCCAAGCTGGCCTGGTAGTTGATGCCGTCGAAGGCTTCCTCGGTCAGTAGATTCAACTTGAAGCGTTTGCTGGTGGTGCGGGCCTCAATGAAGCAGGTCTGCGCACCGGGCCTGCCTCGATCGGCAGGTGTTGAGCGGATCGAGGCGAAGCCGCCGTTGCATTCGAGCGAGACATTGCCTTCGAAGATGGCATGGCCGGCCGGGTCGAACCTCAGTCGGCTGCTGGAGACGCCGCCCATCACGCGGTCGTCGATCGCGTGCCATTCGGTGACCGTGCCTGGGCTACCGAAGTCAAACAGCAGCCATGTCGTGTCCGGGTCGCTCATAGTGCAATTCTGCGGCGTGGGGGCCGCCACCGCGGGTGGCAAGATGCGCCCAAAGAAGGGAGACAGGGATGAACCTTGGTGAACTGCAGGCTGAGTTGCGGCACTTCGCGGCAGAGCGCAATTGGCAGCCATTTCACACGCCGAAGAACCTGACCACCGCCCTCATGGTCGAGGCAGCTGAGCTGGCGGAGATCTTCCAGTGGCAGACGCCCGAGGAGTCCCAGGTTGCGCACGCGGATGACGCAGCCAAGCAACGCATCGGCGAGGAGGTCGCCGACGTACTGCTCTACCTGCTCCAGGTGGCGGATCATTGCCAGATCGATGTGTCGCAAGCGGTGCAGGACAAGCTGGCGAGAAACGCGGTCAAGTACCCGGCGAAGCGCGCGATCCCGCGGGTGTCGCCGACGCGCGCATCGGTGCCCGGTACGCATGTGCTGCTGGACTACGAGAACGTCCAGCCGAGCGATGCCGAGCTGCGGGCGCTGGTCCCTGATGTGGGCCAGGTCTGGGTGTTCCATGGGCCGCATCAGCGCGAGGTCGAGAAGCGCTTCGCGTCGTTCGGGACCGGTGCCACGGCGGTGCCGATCAGCAAGACGGGCAAGAACGCGCTGGACTTCCATCTGTCGTTCTACATGGGCTACATCGCGTCGCGGAATCCCGACTCGAAGATGGTTGTCGTCGCCAACGACAAGGGCTACGAGCCCATGCTGGAGCATGCGAAGGCGATGGGGTTTGTCGTGCGCCGGCAGCCGCATGGTGAGGTGAAGCCACCCGCGAAGAAGGCCGCGGCGAAGAAGGTGGCCGCCAAGAAGGCGCCGGCAAAGAAGGTTGCAGCAAAGAAGCCCGCGGCGAAGAAGGCTGCACCGAAGCCTGCCGTCGCGAAGAAGCCAGTCGCCAAGGTGCCAGCGTCTTCGCCATCGGCGAAGAAGGCGTCGCCGCCGAAGGTCGCGCCTGCCAAGAAGGCGCCAGCATCCACACCGGCCGGGGCAAAGGGCGTGGCGCCTGGGCCAGTCAAGGTATTGGCCGTTCCGGCATCTGTGGCGCCGAGTGTCACTGGCGCCCTCACTGAGTCCCCGTCGACGAAGAAGTCCGTGTCCGACGCCGACATCAAGAGGATCACCGAGAACCTTCGCAAGTTCGGAGTCAATCGCCCAACGAAGCCGGCCGCACTGCGGCGCTTGTTGAAGTCGTTGCTCGCCGCCGAGACCGGGGATACCTCGATCGAGGTGGCTCTGGGCAAGCTGGTTGCGGCCGGCACCGTGGTGATCAACGCCGAGAGCGACGTCAAGTACCCGTTGTTCGATTCCCCTGCGGGGGCCGGAGCCGGCGCGTCGTAGGGCTCCGCTGCGCGGTTCGCCGGGGTTCGGGTCCGATGCGACCTACATGAGTTCGAAGGGCGAGAGGACTCCGGCGAGGTGGTCGGGGTGCTTCTTGTCGATGACCAGCCAGAGGGTGGGCCCCTTCTGAACCTTCGCTCGCTCCAGCACGTCGGCGATCGGCGTGTCTTCGTGCAGCAGATCTGCCTCACGCAAGCGGACCAGCTGCATGCCATCTGCCTTCGCATCCTGAATCGGCTGGGCGAGGCGGTCCTTCTTGCCGTCCCCGTTCAGGAACTTGGCCAGGCCGATCTCCGACACGAGCCACCACGACCTGCCGATGCGCACGGGCAGGAAGGAGAACGAGTGCATCAACATGAGTTGCCGGGCCTGGGCGACCGGTTGCCACGGCTCAACGGTCATCGGTGACTTGACCATCACGTCCTTGACCTTCCTCTCGAAGTTCGCCATCAGTGCTTCCTCCAGTCCGATGCTCAGCTCGATGGCGGCTTCGGTTGCGTGGCGCGCGTAGGCGCCGATGTGCATTGCGTCGTTGCGGGCCGTCTGAACCGTCTTGAAGAGCGCCTCGAACGACTTGAACGTCGACGGGAAGCGCTCGGGCAGGTCCGTCAGCACCGGCGAGTTCGCCGCGCAGACGGCAAGCTTGGGCTTGTAGTGCTCGAGTACCGCCTGTTTGCCGTGCAGCCGAAGTCCCAGGGCTTCAAGTGCAAAGCAGATGGCGCCAAAGCCTTCGGCATCGGCCAGGGCGGCGTAGCGCGCCTCACGGAAGCGGTCGCGGTAGTAGACGCGCTCTCCGGGGTTGAGGTCCTTCGACGAGGAGCCTGGTCTGGGTGTTGGACTGGGGGACATGCAGAGGCCTGATGGGATCGGCGAAAGTGGATGGTAGTTCTCGGCGGTGGGCTGGCTGTGGGAGTCGTGGCGACCTCTGTTGCCGTGGTCTCGATCAGGAGGTTCTTCCCGGGCGTGTCCCCGCTGCGCGGGGCCGGGCTGTTGCGCTGCGCGTCGAGCCGCTGTCAAAGGCCCAGCGTCTCGCCCCTGTCGGGCTGCCATCCCTCACGCGAACACGGCCAGGCCGGCGATGCCGGCTGCGACACGCCGCGGCCCTTTCCCGTGCCCGGGGATCGCGGGCCCTGTTTCCCTCACGCTGCGCGTAAGCGAGGCCCGCTTGGCGAACTGACCGGCTTGCAGGTCGCTGCGCTGCGCTCCGCTCGGTGCGGCGCCGGCCAGATCGCCACCCCGGTCACCCGCCAAGCCCGGAGCCGGGCCGCTGAAGACCGGGTGCAGTGAAGTGCTCGCAGCGGCTCGACCGCCGCGCCAGTCGCTGCGCTTGGTGGCACGTCGGCCGCAGAGGCGCTGCTGCTCGTGATCGTTCGGTCGGCTGCGCTGCAACCGCTGCGCCAGGCGAGCTGGCACATCGGCCGCGACACTGCGCCGCCCGCGGGAGGTGGCAGCCCGTGCGCCAGTCGTCCCACCGCGCTCCCCCCACGGCGCCCCCGTCAACTTGTGAGGGGGACTCCACGGTGCCCTGGCGCCCGCGCTTGATCGCGGCGCTGTCGGTCTCGCACGGCGACCGACGAATGCGGGGCAAACAAAGCTCGACAGCACACCTGACGCCGAGGGATCGACACCCCTTCCAGACAAGGAAGCGGCTCCCTCGGAAATTAGGGCAAGCGGTTTGGCCAAGTGGAAAGGGGCGGCGGCGTGGCGATGCGAGGCGACATCCAGTGGAGCGAGGCGGGACGACAGTTCTTACGAACCGTTGCCGTGCGCTTCGGAGGTTACGCGCTGCCGTGGCCTGGCGTGCCTCCGTGAGGCTGGTCGCCGAGGGTCTGCTGAATCGTCTTCGACGCAAAGAGTTCATGATCATGGAACACACGAAGGAGTTGCTCTCGTTCGCAGTGGTATCGCGGTCGGCCGGTACGCACTGGCAACTCGAGCCACTGCGCCGATCGTCAGTCTGAACGGAGCGCGCAGCCGGAGTGAACCGGCCTGCGCCATCTAAATCGGAGGAGTCATGTGGCTGTTGGTTGCTCGCGAACCTAGGCCGGACGCGCCTGACTGGCCAGGCCGGCGCTGGCTCGCTGCCGTCGATGCAGTCGCATGGCCGCTGATGTGGGCGCTGCTGATTCGGCAAGTGCCGGGGCCGGCCGGCTTGATTGGCCCCGTCATCACGGCGCTGGCCGTGCTTATGGGACTGGGGCGGCTGCACCGCGCCCTCTGGGACAACCACCGCTACTGGTTCACGACCTGGCGCTGGGGCAGGGTGCTTGCCTCAATGCTGGTGATTGGCACCGTGTTGAAGCTGTCGATGTCTGTGTAGGCCGACGCTTCTGCAAGTTGGGCGCTCGCTGCGTGAGCGTCAGTGCGACACCGTGGGGCGGCCGGCGCTCCACTGCTCGAGGTCGATGCGGCGCCACGCGACAGCGCGCTTTGCGAGCCGTACCGGCGATGGGAACTTGTCCTCAGCCATCAGCCGGTAGATCGTCGACCGGCCGAGCCCGGTCATGCGCACGACGGCAGCCATGCGGACGAACACGGCGGGCTGCGCCTCGGCTGTGGACGGTTTCGGCTCGGTCTGCGTCTGGCTCATCAGGCGGCTCCTGTGCTGCGTCTGAGGCGCACTTTAGGCGCTGCAGGTGCTCCTGAGGGCGATGACTTTGGGCGCAAAAGTGTCGCCGCGGGACGATCTGCTGGTCCGGCCGTTCGACCTCTGCGCAGGGGGCCCTTGGATGCCCCACCGCCGATTGCCAACCGGCTGCGCCAAGTCATCTCCAACCTCACGCGTCAGCAATCGGACCGTGATGCCGGTGGGGCACGATGTCGCTGCTTATCGCCATTTATTCAGGGCCGGCTCAAGACTGTCTGCAGCCGTTCAGATCCGGCGAGCGAATGTCGGCAATGGCCGAAACCGGGTACTCAGGTCTCGCTCAGGCGTCGACCGCTCCACCCTGAAACTTGAAGCTCGGGCCAGGCCAGCTGTTCCCGGCTGAAGTGGCCTTAGTTCCGGCCTCTGGGCGGCTGCTTCCTTCGGAGGCGAAGTGGAACTATCCATCCATAGGAGCCGCCGGCGGTTTTCTCAGCGAGCGACCGGTCTACCCCGGAACTTGACCTTCGCCGACGCCGCCGAAACAGGCGGGGACGGCGACAGCGGTCATTCGGAGGTGGCAATCATCGATCTGGGCATGGTGCGGGCCGAGAGACTGCATCCGAAGGCCGCTTACTCACGCTGCCGACCCACTGCTGAACTTCAGTCGCTCGAAAAGCTGACATTCACGGAAGAGAGCTCTGCCCGGCGCAACTTTGCTTTTGCAGGTGCATGGAAACGTTCCACGGGCTGGCGGCGAAAAGAGGTAATGTCAAGTTGGTGTCCCAGGGCTTGGTGTACCCCTACAGCCTGGACAGGCTGGACGCGCAGTTCAGCCGCAATTTGGTGCCTTGAGTGCGCACCGGAAGCGCGGACCAGACCACTGCACTGGACACCCTGCTGGCGCACCACGGCGCTGCTTGACCCGCGAGGAGATCCCATGGACACGCTGGATATCGCCATTGAACCCTTGCGCGCCTTGCTTGTGCAGGTGGCTGCATTACTGCCGCGGCTGGGCGTCGCATTCGTCGCGGTGCTGGCGGGCTGGCTGGTGGCCAAGGCGCTGCGCTTCGGCACCGTGAAGGCCCTGCGCGCGCTCAACTTCCATGTGCTGACAGATCGTGCGGGCGTCGATGCCTTCCTGCAGCAAGGCGGCACCGAACGCGACACCACAGACCTCATCGGCTGGCTCGTCTACGGGCTGGTGCTGTTGGGTGCCATCATCGCCGCCTCAAATGGCCTGGGGCTCGCGCAGGTCACCGAATTGCTGGGCCGCGTGCTGCTGTTCCTGCCCAGAGTGCTGGTGGCTCTGCTGGTCCTGGTGTTCGGCCTGTATTTCGCGCGGTTCGTGGGCCAGTCGGTGCTGACCTGGTGCCGCAGCATGGACATCGGCGACGCCGAGGTGCTCTCACGCATCGCCCAGTACGCCATCGTCACCTTCGTGCTGCTGATCGCCATCGACCACCTCGACATCGGCGGCGGCCTCGTTCAGCAGACTTTCCTGATCCTGCTCACGGGCGTTGTGGTGGCGCTGGCGCTGGCGCTGGCCTTCGGCATCGGCGGCCGCGACCGAGCGGCTGCGCTGCTTGAGCGTTGGTTCCCGCGACGTGACGTCGGCGACGGACATTGACCCCAGGCTGCGCCAGAGCAGTTACTTCCCCGCTTTGCTGCACCAGTCCGCCGTGAAACTCGGCGAGCTCGACTACTTCGGCGCTTTCTGGGCGGCGCGCTTCTTGGCCGCAGGGGCGGTCTTCGTTGTTTTCGGCGCGTTCTTCTTTGCTGTCACGCGTGCCCCGGTGGCCTTGACTGCCTTGCCCTTGACGACGTTGGCACTGGCGCGCGCCGGCTGGCCCTTGGTGGCTGGAAGCATCACGACGATGCGCTGCCCGGCCTTGAAGCGCCCGCCAACACCGATGCCGTTCCACTGCGCCAGCTGCCTTGCGTTGACGCGGAAACGCCTGGCCACTGCAGCCACGTTGTCACCCTTGCGGCCAGCCTTGACATAGATGCGGCGCAGGGGCGGCAAGTCCGGCACCAGCGCGAGCGTGCCGTGGTCGGCGATGTGTTCGGCCACATCCTCAGCATGCGCTTCGCGAGGCACCAGCAAGGTTGATCCGCCCTTGATCAGCATGCGCGGTGGAATATGGTTCAGCTCGCGAAGTTCTTCTTCGCTGATGCCCAGTTGCCGGGCTGCTTGGGCCGCGCTCAGCTTGCGCGGCGCAACCCACGCTGTCCAGCTGGCCAGCGGCCCCTTGTGCAGCGAGAGCTTGGTGATGTAGCGGTTGGCGTTGTCGTAGGGAAGCAGCACCTGTGGCGTGCCAGCGGCCAGGATCAGCGGCTTGTTGAGCTGCGGATTGAGCTGCTTGAATTCCTCCAGCGACATGCCGGCGAGACGCGCAACCAGCGCGACATCAATATCGCGTTCGATGAGCACGCTCACAAAGTACGGCTGGTCGCTCAATGCCGGCAGGCTCAGACCAAAGTCTTCGGGCCGGGCGATGATGTTCTTCACGGCCTGCAGCTTGGGGACGTACTCGCGCGTCTCCTGCGGCATGCGCGGGCTGAGGCTCAGGTAGTCGGTGGCCAATCCCGCCCGCTTGTTTCGATTGATGGCACGGGTGACGTTGCCCTGGCCCCAGTTGTAGGCGGCCAAGGCCAGCTGCCAGTTGCCGAACATGCCGTGCAACTGCTCCAGGTAGTCGAGCGCGGCGCGGGTGCTGGCCAACACGTCGCGGCGATCGTCGCGGAACACGTTTTGGACCAGCTCGAAGTCCTTGCCGGTGTCCGGCATGAACTGCCACATGCCCGATGCAGCGGCGCGCGACATCGCTTGCGGGTTGAATGCGCTTTCGATGAACGGCAGCAGCGCCAGTTCGGTGGGCAGGCCGCGGCGCTGCACTTCTTCGACGATGTGGAACAAGTAGCGCCCGCCGCGTTCGGCCATCCGCTGGACATAGGCCGGGTCGCGGGCGTACCACTGCTCCCATTTCTGGACGAGATCGGTCTCCAGGTCTGGCAGCACAAACCCTTTCCGCAGACGTTGCCAGAGCTCGGCACGCTCGATGTCCTGCAAGGTGTCCAGGCGGACGCGCGGAAGTGGCGGAACTGGCGGTGGGGCTGGCGGTGGCGCGACCGTCTCAGCCACGGTTTCAGGTGCGGGTGCGGACGCTGCGGCCGATGCCGGCACCGGGCTGGCCGTCACCGGCGGCGGCTTGCTTTCAAGCTGCGGCTCGGGCGCGGGCACGGTGGCGCATCCGGTGGCAAGCAACAGCAATGCAACTGCTGCTGCCACGACGCTCAGGCGGGGTCCTCTTGTCATCGACTTGGGTACTTCCATAGGACCGGTGCGGCTTGCGCGCTCGGCCGGTTGTTGGTGGGGTTGCCTTGTTGCAATCTCGTCAGCCCAGCGTCTTGGTCCGAGTACTCCGAACGGGTATCGCCTCGGTGCTAAACAAGAGCGCCTGCAAGACCAGAACGCATTCGATCAAGTTGTGGCTCGAGATGCGTCGTATCGCCAGATCCACGTCCATGGTGAGTCGCCCGTGGCTACGCATCAGGCGTCATGGTCTGTCGGAGGCGGCACGAGGCTGCGGCAGGCTCTGGCATTCCTCGTACAGCCGCACGGTGCAGCGGGAACAGACGACCGGGTCTAGCCGCGGGAAGATGCTTGCAATGGCAGCGCGCTTGCTAGGGAACACGTGGTCGCTACCAAGCTCGTGAAGGAAGCCCAATCGCGCCCACAGCTCCAGCACCTGCGGGCGGGGCCGGTGGAAATACAGGTCGCCGCCTCCCGTGCGGCGTGCCGTCAGTTCCTGGCGCCACATGTCGGCCGCCGCCAGGTCGATGAAGTTCATGCTTTTGGCCATCACCAGCAGGCGACGTTGCGACTCTCGCGGCGCACGCAGGTCACGCAGTTGTTCGCTCACCCATGGCACGGCACCGAAGTAGACCTCGCCCTCCATGCGCAGCATCTTCAACTGCGGGCATTCAGGCAACGCCGCATCGGAGTCGGCCAGCACGACCATGCTGCGGCCTGGCGCGGCGGTGTCGAACCCCATCGTGCGCATGGCCGGCTTGGACGGCCGGTGCAGGTAGGTCACCAGCGACAGGATGGTGCCCAACAGGATGGCCAGTTCGATGCGGATGGTGACCGTAGCCAGGCCGGTGGCCGCGGCAATCGCAAAGTCGCCACGGCTGGCCTGCCACAGGCGCTGCCATCCCGGCAGGTCCAGCAGAGACCAGGCGATGAGCAGCAGCAGGCCGGCGATGGCCGCGTTTGGCATCTGCGCCAGCAGCGGCGCACTCAGCGCAATCAGCGCCAGCAGCAGCAGCGCCGAAAACACGGCGGCCAGGGGTGTTCGGGCACCGGCGTCGACATTCGGCATCGAACGGTTCAGCGAACCGCAAGACACGTAGCACTGGCAGAGTCCACCCACCACGTTGCTCAGGCCCTGGCCGACGAATTCCCGGTTGGTGGATATCTGCTGGCCCGAGCGTTCGGCCACCGCCTTGGCAATCGAGATGGACTGCCCCAGCGCGACAATGGTCAGCGCAAACGAGATGCCCATCAGGTCGGGCAGCGAGCGCCACTCCACCTGCGGCCAGTGCACTGCCGGCCAGATGGGCGGGATGGTGCCTACCACGGACACCGGCAGCCCAAACGCTTGGCCGGGACCTGACTGCGGCAGGAACTGGTTCAGCAAACCAGCCGCCACCGTGCCCGCCAACAGCGCCACCAGCAGGTACGGCCAACTGGGTAACCAGCGCTTCAGCACCAGGGCGACGGCCAGGGTCAGCAGGCCGATCGCCGGTGCGGCCGGTGACACGCCCGGCAGTTGCTCGGCGAGATGCGCCACCAGCACCCACAGACCGTGGCTGCCTGGCGGAGACGTGCCGAGCAGGTCGGTCAGCGCATAGAAGGCAATCAAGAGCGCCGCACCGCTCATGAAGCCGCGCAACGCCGCCGGCGAAATGAAGTTTGCGATGGCACCCAGCCGCAGGCCCCCGATGAGCAACTGCATGACACCAACGATGACCGTTACCGCCAGCGCGAGTTCGATGTAGCCGGCCGAGCCGACCACGGCCAGCGGCGCCAGCGTGGCCGCCAACGCGAGCGAGTTGGCGTTCGTCGGCCCGGACATCACGTGCCAACTGCTGCCGAACAAGGCCGCCACGATGCACGGGATGATGGCCGTGTACAGCCCGTACTGCGGCGGCAGCCCGGCCAGCGTGGCGAAGGCGAAGGCCTGCGGCAACACCAGCAGTGCGCCCAGCAGCCCAGCCAGCAGATCTGCGCGCAGCGTGGCCATGCCTAGCAAGCGCACCCAGGGCCCGATGAGCCTGGCTGTCAATGCGAGCATGGCATGGCGACAATGGCGGCAGATGCGCTCGCGGGCGCCACACTCACGTGCGTAAAAATGCAGGACCTGAAGCTCCTGCCTGCGTGGTGGATGCCTGCCAACCTTGGCCTCGCGATGTTGCGGTAGAGCGTGCTGCCCAAGGTGCTGAAGCCTTCAGGGTGGTGGGCGTTCAAGCTCTGCTGCGCTCCCTGCTGCTGCTGACGCCGCACCTATGCCCTGCGCAATCTCGTCATTGATCGGTCGTGGATCGTGGGCCGCCTCGTCGCGCTCAGCGGCGTCATCCGGCGACGGCAGTTCGAACAGCTGGGACAGCAGCACCGTTGTGGCGCCTGGCGATGCCTGCACAAACACTGGCGGCAACACCCTCGGCAGAGCACCACCGGTTACAGCATGCCTCTCGAGGGGCTTGACGTGCTGGTAGGCCTGCGGGGTTGTAGTGTCTGGCCAGTTCCAGGAAGTTGAGCCGGGCATGTGCGCGCTGCTGAGGCGTCAGGCGTGCCCACTCGTCGATTCGTGCGGCGAGGCGGCGCTGCACGTGCAGCGGCTTTGCTTGAAAGCGATCAGCGACCAATCGCCACTTCTCCTGTTGCTCTGCAGTCAGCGACGACCACGAGCGCTTCAGGGGTTCGAGTGTTCGCTGCTGGCCGACGGAAAGCCTGTCCCATGCGGGGTCCGTGACGATCAGGGACACATGCGCGATTGGCGTTGTGGTCGCCAATTGCGCAGCGGATTTCGGGTCCTCCTGGCTGATCGAAGTTGCCAGCAGCAAGGCCACCCCGGATCCAGCAGCGGCAATCGATCCTGCCATCCAAAGGCGGTTCGACCAGAACCGTCGCAAGCGCTTTTTCAGGTGTCCGGCATTCATCTGATCCAGATCGGTGGACTCGAGCGGGTCAGTGGCGGGGATTCAATGCGTGCAGGTGCTGGTCCGGCTTGCTGAAGGGGGCATGCGGCAAGCGCCAAGGCCGCGCAGAAGGTGGGCGTGAACCGCCCACGTCCTCAACGCGGATGCAATCACTGTTTCGGATACTGCAGATCGGCGCGGCGGTTTTGGGCCCATGCCGACTCGTTCTGGCCCGCTGCCTTGGGCTTCTCGCTGCCCCAGCTGACGGCCTCCATCTGCGTTTCCTTGACGCCATAGATCTTGAGCGCCTGACGGACCGCCTCGGCACGCTTCTGACCCAGCGCCAAGTTGTATTCGGCACTGCCCCTTTCGTCGGTGTTGCCCTCGATCTTGATGGCCACTTTCGGGTTGGAGGCCAGAAACTTGCCGTGGCGCTCCACCATGCTGCTGAACTCCGGCTTCACGAGGGCCATGTCGAAATCGAAGTACACGCTGCGGCCGGTCGAGATTTCACTCTTCGGGTCCAGATAGGCTGGAAGCGACACCGTGGCGACCGTGGATGAAGGGGTCGCCCTAGCAGCGGCAGTCGCTGGCGCTGGCTGCGCGACCGGAGTGGGCGCCGCGGCCATTGGCCTGGGCGTCGGCGCTGGCGTGGCAACCGGCGTGCTGCTGCAGGCACCCAGCAAGGCAATCAACAGTGTCAGCAGGCTCAGTGGGACGGCGTAGTTCTTGGTGGTCTTCACTCTCGGTTCTCCAGACGGTGACGGGGCTTGGCAGCTGCGCATGCCTCCTCCTGAATCTATTCAGCCTGACTGGCGCGCGATAGTGCGGCCGGTCACGATGAAGTCACGAGTTCGCCTGCCGCCGGCACCGCTTGCTGCGCGCCGCTGCCTGGACAACCGCCCGGCAGGCAGGCCTATCAGGCATCGAACGCAAGCACGATCTGCGTGCCCTTGCCCGGCTGGCTGAGCACGCCGAGCCTCGCGCCGATCAATGCCGCCTGCTCATGTATGCCGCGCAGGCCATAGTGCCCAGGTCGCGGCAAGGCCGGGTCGAAACCGACGCCATCGTCGGAAACTTCAATATTGACCTGGGTACTCTCGCCTGCATTCGGCGTGCTGCGCAGGCCGACGCACACCGTCTGCGCTCCTGCATGGCGCTCGACATTGCGCAGTGCCTCTTCGATGATCCGGAACACCGTTTCTGCGCGTTCGTCGGTCGACTTCGCCACCGTCTCGTCGCTCTCTAGGGCCACCGCGACCCCTGTGCGCGCGCTGAAGCGCCGTGTCAGGTCCTGCACCGCTGCGCCAAGCCCGGTATCCCGCACGCCGTTGTCCCGCATCTGCGCAATAGCCGCTCGCGATTCGGACAGGCCCGTCGTGGCCACCCCCTCGGCCCGTCCCAGTTCTTCGTCGAGTTCAGCCGCACCCATTCGGTTACGCAGCTTGCGCACCAGGCGGATTTGCGTCAACAGCGCCATCAGCGAGTGCGCCAGGGTGTCATGCAGGTCACGCGCGATGCGCAGCCGCTCACGGGTGACGGCGCCGTGCCGGGCCTCGTCAGCCATGCGCTCGATGCGCAATGTTCGTTCGGCCACGCGACGGTCGAGTTCGGTGTTGAGGGTCTGCAGCGCTTGCTTCTCGGACTGCAGATGGTCCACCACCTGGGACAGCGTGGCACCAATGCGACTGACTTCGTCGTGCCCGGCTGGCGCCGCCAGCGAGCGCCGCTCGCCAAGCCGAACCGCCTCTGCGTCGGCAGCCAGGCGTGACAGTCGTCGGGTCAGAAGGCTGGTGGCCAGCGCAGCCATCGCCGCTGCCAGGAGGCCGGCAACGAAGACGATCAGAAATACCGTGCGACGTGTGGTTCTGGCCGGCGCCAGCGCCAGTTCTGCGCGCTGGCGCACGATGGTGGTCCAGCCCAGGCCCAGGCCGTCGGCCAGCCGCAAGTTCGCCCGGCTGCCGGTCACATAGTCCCCACCTTCGGTGGCGTCGTGGTCCCCTGCGAGGCTGCGGCCGCTCCAGTTTGGCGGGCCAACAAGCACCGTGCCGTCTCGTGCGACCAGCAGCAGTTCGACCTGTCGGTTCTTGTTCAAGGCCAACTGCATGCGCAAGACTTGCTGTTCAACCCACGTCCACTCGAGAAACGCACCCAGCGCTCCACCGTCCCGAAGCGGCGCGGCAGCGTCGATCAGTCGCGGTGGACGCTGCCCGTCGCCGGCGCCCGTCGGTGGGTCGCTCCCGATGGCGGCTGCATGCTGATCGCTGACGAAGGGTGCCTTGCTTCCTTGCCGGAACCAAGGCAGAGCCGACACATTCGTGTGCGGCGTGGAGCTGCCGGTGTCGGCCACGACGTGGCCCGCGGCGTCAGCGACGCCCAGCCATGTGAATTCGGGAAACTGCGACTGCGTCGCGAGCAGGGTGCGGCGAAGAGTCGCGGGGTCGTGGTCTGTGATCGATGCGATTTGCGCTGCAGTCGCCTGCAGCATGGACCGGCGGGTTTCCAGGCCCATGGAAAGCGCGTCGCGCACCTGCGTCGCGAACTCCGCCAGCAGACCCTCGGCGTCGGCGCGGGCGCGCCGTTCGGCCTGGTTGGCGGCCAGATTGGCAGCAATGAGGGCCGCCAGCGTCACCACACCGAACACCGCCCACCCGATGGCTGCGGCAATGTGTAGCCTGGGGTCCAACTGACGTCGAAGGGATGGCATGGCTCTGTGTGAAAGTCAGCGCCGCCGAAGTCCGGGCGAAGGCTCAGTGATGTCAAGTCGTGACCTCGACATGCCCGATGTCACACTTGTTTGCTCGCGCACGTCAGATAAGCTGTATGCCATGAGGATGATTTCGTGTGGGTGCTGCGTTGGCCGCGCCTGACCTGGCAATGATCGACGAACTGATCGACGCGGTCGCGCGCGCCGGTAGTCTGACCCACGATCAGGCCGCGCTGGCGGTGGGTGGAATGATCAAGTTCATGGCCGCACGGCTGCCGTCACCGCTGTTTGGCGAACTTCAAACACGCCTGCACCCTTCGGCAACTCCGAGCGATGCATTTTCGCCGGGGCCAAGACCTGGCAGCCAATGACTCTGCCGGCCAACCCGGGCGCTCCTACCGCGATCCGACTGCTCATCGTCGATGATCAGCCCTTGATTCGGCGGGGCCTGTCCATGATGCTGGCCACCGAGTCAGAGATCGAGGTGGTCGGCCAAGCCGCGGATGGCAACGATGCAGTCATTCAAGCCTTGGCGCACGCACCTGATGTTGTGATCATGGATCTTCAGATGCCGCACAAAAGCGGCGTGGTCGCAACGCGGGAGATCACGGCGAAGCTGTCTGCGACGCGGGTGGTGGTGTTGACCACCTACGACGACGATGAACTCGTTTTCGAAGCCATTCGCGCTGGTGCGCGGGCCTACCTGCTGAAGGATGCTTCCGAGGCGGAAGTGCTCGATACCATTCGGTGCGTGCATCGGGGCGAGTCACGTCTTTCGCCAGCCATTGCGCGCAAGGTCATGGAGCAGTTCCGGACCTTGGCGACCCGGACATCGACACCCGACACATCGTCCACTCCAACCTCTCCGCTCACCGAGGATCTCGCGAATCCGCATGCATTGCTTGCAACGCGTGCGTCCGAGGACCCGCTGAACGACAAGGAGACACGAATCCTGGACCTGATCGCAGCGGGCAAGAGCAACAAGCAGATCGCCGCCGCCGTGTTCCTGGCAGAGGGGACGGTGAAGAACTACGTAAGCCGCATCATGGAAAAGCTGCATGCAAGCAGCCGCATCGAACTGGCCATGAGAGCGGCGTCACGGCGAACTTGAGCCGTAGACCCCTTGCGGTCAGGGTTCGCGACCGCCATTCTCAGCATCTGCCCCGGTCGCACCAGCGCCGCCCTATGGCCCAGCGCCCCCATCGGCAGCCATGCAGCCGATGGGTTAAAGGCTGCCATACCCGTGGATCGTGCGGTGAACACGCTTGCGAACCTCTGCAGGCCGTCACGAATAACCCGCTCGGGAAACCGCAGCAAACTTGAACATCCGATGTCTGAGGATCGGGCCCTGTCGCACAAAAAGCGGCCCTGGCATCTTCCGACCCGCTGCCTGCTGTGATGGCCGCCACGCCCAGCGTGCCCAGCGATCGCACCAGACATGTCATACGCCTGGTGACTGCGGGTACGCTGGAGATTGGCTCAGGATCTGAAGAGGCTGGCTCCACTGAGCGCACTTCAACCGTTAACTACCGCCCTCACTTCACGATTCCCGTGGGATTCGTAAAGGCGCGGGCGGGTGCAAACGGGTCCGAATGGGTGCGAACGGGTGCGAACGGGTGCGGATGATTTACATGCCGATCACGGGCTTACCGTCGGCGCTCTTGATACTCTGCCACTGCTTTTGGACGGTCTCCTTGACCGATGCAGGCATCGGGACATAGTCCAGTTCGGCGGCCATCTTGTCCCCTTGCCCGTAGGCCCAGTCGAAGAACCTCAGGGCAGCGGCTGCCTGACCGGGCTTGTCCTGAACCTTGTGCATCAGAATGAAGGTGGCGCCGGTGATTGGCCAAGCATCCTTGCCCGGCTTGTCTGTCAGAACCTGGTAGAAGGTCCTCGACCAGTCAGCGCCGGCCGCAGCTGCCTTGAAATTTGCGTCACGTGGCTCGACAAAGTGCCCTTCGCGATTGCCCATCAGCACGTGCGACATCTTGTTCTGCTTCGCGTAGGCATATTCGACGTACCCGATGGAGTTATCCAACCGCTGAACGAACGCCGACACGCCTTCGTTTCCCTTGCCGCCAGTGCCCGCAGGCCAGTTGATGGCCGTGCCCTCACCAACCTTGGCTTTCCAGTCGGCACTGACCTTCGAGAGGTAATTCGAGAAGATGAATGTCGTCCCCGACCCGTCGGCGCGCCGCACGATGGCGATTGGCGCATCGGGCAAGGGGACCCCGCGGTTGATGGCCTTCAGCGCAGCGTCGTTCCACCGGGTGATCTTGCCGAGGTAGATGTCGGCCAACATCGGCCCGGTCATGCGAATCTCGCCCGGCTTGATGCCCTTGATGTTCACGACGGGTACCACCCCGCCAACGACCGTTGGAAACTGCAGCAGGCCGTCCTTGGCCAGTTCTTCATCGGTCAGCGGCATGTCCGAGGCACCAAAGTCGACCGTCTTGGACTTGATCTGCTTGATGCCCGCGCCCGAACCCACCGACTGGAAGTTCACCTGCCGCTGTGTCGCCTTGTTGTAGGCATCAGCCCACTTGCTATAGATCGGTGCGGGAAACGACGCCCCTGCGCCGGTGATGTTCTGGCCGAAGGAAGTACCGGTGATAGCCAACGCGGCCCCGGCCAGCAATGCACGCATCGTGAGGGAGAAATTCATGGTGTTCAGTCGTAGTCCTAATGAGCCTCCAGTCTGTGTAGCGCCCGTGTCGGTTCCGTGACAGGCCGCAGTGCCGATGGTCACGACATTGGCACTATCGCGAGCTGGGCACTGGCCTTGGAGTCGCATCCCGGATCGCGCCAAGGCGTTCTCCAAGCATGGCTTCCGGACGTTGAATGCAGCGCCGGTCCGACGCTGGGTAAGAAATCTCAGCGCGCTTTGTTCCGGATGATGAGGACTAAATTCAGTTCCGGACCCGAGGAACGACTGTGCCACGCCTCGGCCGAGATCCACCAGCAGTTGGGCACCCCACGCTGAATCTGGCCTGCGCCACGCGTGCGCCAGCAGGGCGCTGAAATAAATTGCACGCGCCAGGGAATGAAACGGGCCGACCTGCGCTCTTGATCACGATGGGCCCGCGTGGCCCAGATCTGCACTGCGCAGACCCGGCTCCAATGTCGACGCAGCGTTGCGACGCAGCCGACTTCTCCCCACCCCGAACATCCAAGGCCCCCATGAGCACCCAGCGTCGCGACATCCTGAAGTTTTCCCTGGCGGCGGCAGCCGCCACGACCTTGCCAGCGGCGCAAAGCCTGGCCCAGGCCCAGGGCACGGCAGCCATGCCCGGCCCGGCGATCCCGACCAGCACCGTTGGCGGCATCGACGCGCGTGACCGCGTCTTCATCACCAACGAAGACTCCAACACCGTGGTGGTGATCGACCCCAAGACCAACACCGTCGAATCGACGATCAACCTGACCAGCTTCGACGAAGACCCGCGGCCGCCCTTCCGCTACGTCACTGCTGGCGTGGCGCCGACGCACGCGGCGATGATCCATAAGCCGCTGTACCACGGCTGCATCGACGCGCACGGCGCCGTGCCTTCGCCTGACGGCCGCTTGCTGGCCACCAGCGGGCGCGGCTCAAGCAACATCTACCTCATCGACGCCGAGCAGCGCCGCGTCATCGGCAACACGCCCAACCCGGCGGCCGGCCCGACAACCAACCCCGAGCGCGTGAGCAGCGGCCTGCTGCTGGGCCGCGAACCGCACGAGCCCACCTTCACGCGCAACGGCCGTGAGCTGTGGGTGACGCTGCGCGGCGAAGACCGCATCGCCATCGTCGATGTCGACCGTGCGCTGCGCCAGCTGCGCGGCGCCGACAACACGGGCGCCAGCGCCGTGCGCCAGTTCCTGCCGACGATCAACGGCCCGGCCCAGGTGTGGTTCAACCGCGAAGGCACGCTGGCCTTCGTGGTCAGCCAGAAGGTGGCCATGGTCGATGTGTTCCGCATCAACCCCGGTGCCGACGGCTACAGCCAGCCGCAGAAGCTGAGCACGCTGGACATCAGCGCGCAGGACAAGCCCGGCTTCACGCCCTTCATGAAGACCACGCCGGATGGCGCCGAAGTGTGGTTCTCGCACAAGCTGGCCGATGCGGTGTCGTGCCGTTCCACACGCGGTGGTTTCGAGCTCATCGACAGTGTGTCCTTGGGCATGGGCGCGCGACCCAACCATGTTGAATTTGTCAGCAACGCGCGCGGCAGCGTGGTCTACGCCAGCCTGGCGCGCATCGACGACGGCGGTCCCGGCGGCGTGGCCTCCAGCCCCATCGCCATCATCGACCGCAGCGCCGCCGGCGGGCAGCGCAAGGTGGTGGGCAGCTTCTTCAGCCACGGCCGCGAAGCCCACGGGCTGTGGACCAACCCCGAAAACACGCTGCTCTACATCGCCCACGAGCAGGACGAACTGCCCGGTACGCCCAACGCCGGCCAGACGGTGTGCAGCGCCTTCGACGTCAGCGACCCGCTGCGGCCCGCTTTCATCGCGCAGATTCCGCTCGGCAGCCTCAACTTGCCATCGGGTGCGCTGCGCAACAAGAAGAGCATCAACCTGGTCTATGTGCGCGTGGGCGCCAAGGGGCAGACGGCGTGAATGACGGCGTGAAACATGGCATGGCCGACAGCCACGGCTCGCATGGCGTCAGCACTGTGAAGGTGGCGCCGGCCAACACCTTCCAGCGCGAGATGGACGCCTCGATGGCGCAGATGATGCAAGCCATGCACGGTCCGGGCTATGTCGGCAACGCCGATGTCGACTTCCTGGCGATGATGATTCCGCACCACGCCGGCGCAGTAGACATGGCCCGTCTCGTGCTGCAGCACGGCCGCGATCCAGCCACGCGGCAACTGGCCGAAGAGATCATCTCGGGCCAGACCATCGAGATCGAAAGCATGACGCGGCGGCTCGCTGCCCTGCGGCAGCGGCCCGCTGCAGGTGCGGCAGCGGAATTTCCCGCGCTGGGCGGTACGCGCGGTCCGTGATGGCCAGCGTCATCGCGAAACGAGGGTAAGCCCTGACGATGGCCATGGAATGAACGGCGAGGCACGGCGCTCTTGATCCACATGCTGTTCCAGTCGGCGGAGTCCCGCTACAACCTGTGGGTGCGAGAGCACTACCGCTTCCTGCTGCGCAGTGCATGGGCCTTGACGGGTTCGCGCGCCATCGCCGAAGACGTGGTGCAGGACTGCTTTGCCAATGCTTGGAAGCACCGTGAGCAGCTGCGCGACGCCGCCTTGGCGCGCGCCTGGTTGTTCCAGATCATGCGCCGCGCCGCTTACCGCCAGTCCACGCCGGGCATGCAGTCACTCGACGACGAGGATCAGCCTGAGCAGGCCGCGCCGGATGCCGGGCTGGACGACAAACTGGACGTCGTCAAGGCGCTCGCGCGGCTGGCGCCGATTCACCGCGAGGTGCTGGTGCTGTTCTATTTCGACGACATGCCCACCGCCCAGATGGCCGAGGCGCTGGAGATCGCGCCGGGCACGGTGCTGTCGCGCCTGGCCCGCGCGCGTGACGCGCTGAAGCTCGTGATGGGCGTGCCCGTGCAGACGCCCACAGGCGCCCGGGTGACGCCGCTGCGAAAGACCCAGCCATGAAACTGCGACCGCCCACCACCGAGCCCGAGGACAGCGCCTTCGATCTGCGCGCCCGCGCCGAGCTGTCGCTCGCCTTCGAAGCCGTCGACGCGCCGGCGCATCTTTATCGCAGGCCGCAGCCCTTGATGGCCCGGCGCAGCTTCCAGCGCGTGGTGCTGGGGTTGCTGCTGGCCGGCAGCGGCACCGGCACCGTGCTGGCCGTGCGCCCTCCAGAACTGGTGCGCGGTGCTATCGAGCACGAATATTTCGAACGCACGCTGCGCGGCACCTTCATGGACAGCGCGCCGCTGCTGAAGCACCTGGGGCTGGGCGGCAAGCAGGCGGTGCCCGGCTTCCCACAGCTGATGCGCCCCTGCGATATCGACGGTCACCTCGTCTACCACCTCACCACCTTCTTCGAGAAGGGCGGCATGGTCACGGTGTTTGCCTTCGACCAGGCGGTTACGCTGAAGGAGGGCAGCGGCTGGTGGGGCAACGTCCACTGGAAGGTCATCACATCGCGCGACGGCAAGCCGCTGGTGCTGGTGGCACAGAAAAAGCAAGCGCTGGCCGTGGCGCAAAAACAGTTTGGCAAGGCCGACGGCTGAGCCGCACTGGCCCCAATGCAAGCAAACCACCCGCAACCCCCCAAAGGAGCAACGATGAACGAAACCCCGACTTCCCTGCCGCGCCGCCACCTGTTGGCAGGCAGCGCCAGTGCGCTGGCGGCTGTGGGCCTGGCCAGCTTCACACGCGGCGCCAGCGCTGCGGCGCACGCGCCCATGGCGGCGGCGGCGCCCAAGCCCTTGCCGGCCTACGTGGCCTGGAAAGACCCGGCCAGCCTCATCGTGCACAGCGCCACCACCATTGAAACCAAGCGTGCGGCCTTTGGCAGCGGCGTCATCACGCCGGCCGAGCAGCTCTACATCCGCAACAACCTGCCGGCGCCGGACGCTTCGATCATTGCCGACCGCGACGCCTGGGAAGTGTCCATCGAGGGCGTGAAGGCGCCGCGCAAGCTGACGCTGCGCGAACTGAAGACCATGGGCGTGGAAACCACCGCCATGGTGCTGCAGTGCTCGGGCAACGGCCGCGGCTACTTTCCCAGCAAGCCCAGTGGCACGCCGTGGCAGGTGGGCGCAGCCGGCTGCGTGATGTGGACCGGTGTACCGGTGCGGGTGGTGGCCGAGGCGCTGGGCGGTGTCACGCCTGGCGCCGCTTTCCTGACTGGCACTGGCGGCGAGAAATTGCCTGATGGCCTGGACCCGCTGAGCATCATCGTCGAGCGCTCGGTGCCCGCTGCCGCCATGGCCGACGCGCTGCTGGCCTGGGAAATGAACGGCGTGCCGATCTCGCTGGCCCACGGCGGCCCGCTGCGCTTGATCGTCCCCGGCTACACCGGCGTGAACAACATCAAGTACGTCAAGCGCCTGGCCTTCACGGCCAAGGAAACCGAAGCCCGCATCATGTCGCACGGCTACCGTATCTCGCCGCCGGGTGCCAAGGGCGACCCGAGCCAGCCCTCGGTGCAGGAGATGACGGTCAAATCATGGATCAACTCGCCCGCACCCGAAGCGATCGGCGTCAAAGCGGGCTTGGTGCAGGTGCAGGGCGTGGCCTTCGGCGGCCTGAACGGCGTCAAGCGCGTCGAAGTCTCGCTGGATGGCGGCAAGACCTGGAGCGATGCGCGCCTCACCGGGCCCGACCTCGGCCGCTTTGCCTGGCGCCAGTTCGTGCTGGCCGCGAAGCTGCCCGCCGGCAACTACACGCTGGCCAGCCGCGCCACAGACACGGCGGGCAACGTGCAACCCGAGCAGCGCCTGGAGAACGCCGGCGGCTACAACAACACGAGCTGGTCCGACCACGCCGTGAAAGTGACGGTGGCTTGACCATGCGTAGCAGCACCTCACGGCGGCGCGGGCTGCGGGCCTTGACCTTGGCATCGCTGCTGGCGCTGGGCGGGCTGGCTTGGCCAGTGCTGCCGGTGCTGGCAGCCGACGACAGCGCGCAACTTGCCCTGGGCAAGAAGCTGTTCCTGCAGGGAGTTGCGCCGTCTTGCGCCGTCTGCCACACCTTGCAGGCGGCGGGCGCTGAAGGCGCCGTCGGTCCGGTTCTCGATGAGTTGAAGCCTGACGCTGCACGGGTCGCCAAAGCCTTGCGCAACGGGCTTGGCCAGATGCCTTCCTACAAGGACAAACTCAACGACGCAGAGATCGCCGCCTTGGCGCTTTACGTCTCGAAGGCCAGCGGTGGCGCGAAATAAGCCCTTCAGCCGGAGGCCGGCAATGCGAGTTCGTCGCCTGTGCCCGTTTTGGGTGTGCCTGCGCATGCAGGCGACTGCTTCGAGGCGTTGAACCTGACTCGGTCATTGTCGCGACCGGGTCGGCAGCTCCAGTTCCTCTGAACGAACTGCGGGCGTACAGACTGCGTCGGATCTCGACCGGCCCAGCAAGACGGCGGGCGACTGCTTTGGAGAGCGGTCGCGTTTGACCGGCCGTCGTTCTATGGCCGTTGTACGTTGAGACCGGTCATTGGCGCGCCGATTTCCTGACCGATCGGATGACGGGAAGTGGCCGGGAGCTGAGACCTGCGCTAACGCCAGTGAGCTGACGTTCGTGTCGCGGGGTCCCTGGTCGCCGAGGTCAGCTTACTGGCGCTTCGCTGGAGACCCGGTACCGGCCAGGAGCGGGTATCGGCGAACGGCTGGTTCCTAGCGGCCCAATCGAGTCAACGCTCTTTCACGATTCGAGGATGTGTTGTCGTTTTCCACCTCGAACTGATCCACCAAGCCCGGTGATTTCCACGCAAATCTGACGCATGTACAAACCCTAACCTGCTGCTGCTTCTTGCGGCAGTGGTCATAGGCGTGATTGACGTGGCGACACTCAGGGCCATGATCCCGCCCGATGTCGTATTGGCTGACCTAGTCCCGGGGCGATCAAGTCGGTCATGCCGGCCGCTTCGTAAACCGGGCGCCAGCTCGCGTCCGGTTCAGTCCGGTCGAGCCCGATGGCCTGCATACGGATAAGCGTCCATACGTTTTCAGATAGTTGCGCGAGCTGTCGGGCGAGCTCTGCAGTCGCCACCTCGGGCCCGCGAGGGTCTGGGCAGCGGCCGTCGTGTCAATTTGCTGGAAAGATACCGTTATCCCAAGTGGTGCGATGCTGCAACGGTGAAATCATGATGATCACTGAGTGAAATCGGGACGAAACTAGCGCGAGCTGCTGTGCCGCCTGGTCGGCACGTTGCCCCATCACCGGAGTACTTTCCATGCACACCTCAAAGAGCCGCCAGCGCCGGGCCATCCTGTCTTCTCTTGTTGCCGCCGCCGTCCTGCCAGCCTGGGCGCAGGACAACCGGGTCGTGCGCTTCGTCGTGCCCTACCCGCCAGGTGGCCCGACCGACCTGATGGCGCGCATCCTCGCGCCCGCCATGCAGCAGCGTCTGGGCATGACGGTGGTAGTCGAGAATCGCTCCGGTGCCGGCGGCAACATTGGCACCGACGTGGTCGCCAAGTCGCCGCCGGACGGTATGACTATCCTGCTGGCTTCCCCTGGGCCGCTGTCGGTCAACCCGAGCCTATTCAAGAACATGCCCTACGACCCCCAGCGCGACCTTGCGCCGGTGATCCAGATCTCCAAGTTCCCTCTCGTGCTCGAGGTCAACCCGCAGGTGCCGGTCAAGGACATCCGCGAGTTCATGGCCTATGTGAAGGCCAATCCGAGCAAGCTGAGCTTCGCCTCGGCCGGCAACGGCACCCCGCAGCACCTGGTGGGAATGATGTTCAACGTCGCCGCCGGGGTGTCGATGCAGCATGTGCCCTACAAGGGCGCCGGCCCGGCCCTGGTCGACCTGATGGGCAACCAGGTCCCGGTGATGATCGACATCCTTGCCAGCAGCCTGGGTCATATCCGCGCGGGCAAACTGCGTCCTCTGGCGGTCACCACGACCACCCGCAGTTCGGTGCTGCCCGAGGTGCCGACGCTCGACGAGACGGTGCTTCGCGGCTTCGACTTCTACGGCTGGCACGGCATATCGGTGGCCGGAAAGACGCCACCGGCGATCGTGCAGCGCCTGAACGCGATGTTCAACGACATCTTCGCCGACCCTGCCATCCGCAAGCAGTGGGAGGCGCTCGGTACGCCAGTGGTGGGCGGCACCCCCGAGGCCTTCGGGGAGCTGGTGCGCTTCGACGCCGTGCGCCTGGGCAAGCTGGTGCGCGATGCCGGCGTGACGCTGGAATAGCAGCCGGGGCCGGGCGCTCGCCCGGCTCAGGTTGTCACGAAGCCGCCGTCGACACGCAGCGTCGCGCCGGTGATGAAACGGGCTGGCGGTGAGCACAGGAAGAGCACCGCATCGGCCACATCGCTCACCTCGGCAAGTCGACCCAGCGGGAGACGCGCCAGCGAACGTGCACGCATTTCGGGCGTCAATGCCGCATGGGTGCTTTCGCGCTCCAGCGTCTGGCTAATGGCCAGACCGATGCCGCGCGCTGCGCCAGTGATCAGGGCCACGCGCCCATCGGCCCGGGCGCCCTTGTCGGCTGCGCTCCCCTCTGCGCTGCCCGCCGGGCTCACGGCACGCGGCCTGCAGGCTTGCGGGCCGGTCGGGCCGTCTTGCCCGCGAGTGGCCTGGTCGTACGCCGAGTGGCCTGCATCTGAGCGGAAGCCGGTGCGCCGTCCACGCGAGCCGGCTTCTTCTGCGGCTCGCTCAGCGGCGGGCTCGACACCATGGTAGCGGCGATGGTTCGCGCTGCGCGGTGCAGGGCCGGCAAGGCCTGCATTGCCGTGTCGATGCTGGCTCGAGACGCTGGGGCATGCAGCGCGACCGCTGCAAAGAAGCGCCCGCTGGGGTCGGCGATCGGCACCGCTACGGCCACCGAATCGGCGAACAGTTCCGAGTCATGCACGCCAACATGAGTGCGCCGGGTGGTTTCAAGTTCGACAGCGAGGGCGCGGTAGGTCGTCAGCGTGCTGGGCGTAAAGCGCTCATAGGGCTCAGGGCCGACCAGGTCCTGCACCGCTTCAGGGCTCATCTGGCTGAGGAAGATCTTGCCGCTGGCGGTGCAGTGCAGCGGCACGCGGGTGCCAATCTCCAGGTGCAATCGCAAGGGCTTGCGAGTTTCGACGCGGTCGATGTAGAGCACCCGGTCATTCTCGAGCAGGGTCAGATTGCAGCTCTCACCGGTTTCTTCGACGGCGATCTCGAGCGCCCGATGCCACTGCACCCGCAGCGATGCATTGCGCCAGAGTTCAACCGCGAAGGCCGTCAAACGCGTGCCAGCGGTGTAGCGCTTGGACGCCGTGTCGCGGTGAAGCAGGCCGGCGTCCTTGAGCAGGTTCAGGATGCGGAAGACCGTTGGCTTGGGCAGCTGCAGGCTGGACGTGATGTCGTCCAGGGCCAGCGGTTGGGTCGAGGCAACAACACATTCCAGGGCGGCAAAGGCGCGCAACGCGATCGACTCGGCTGCGGGCACGGCATCGGACACGGTAGCGGGCGCGGCAGGCTTTGCGGCAGGGGTGCGGGCGGGCATGTTTTCCGGGGCTTCAGGAGATCAGGACACCGACAGCAACGAGCAGCATGAAGACCATGGTGAACTGGCGGAAGCGGAGGTCCGACAAGCGCGAGAACAGGCTCGAACCAATTATGACGCCGGCCGCGAACGGCAGCGCCAGCCAGCCGGCGTAGCGCAGCGTCGCGGCATCGATCAGCCCGCCTAAGCCGAGCACGACCAGGCCCGCGGCCGATATCAGCACCACGTACAGCGTCAGGCTGGCCCGCGTCACTGCCGCCGGGTCGGGACCCGACAGCAGGTAAAGGATGATGGGTGGTGCGCCGATGCTGGTGGCGCCCAACATGGCGCCGCTCAGTGCGCCGAGCGAGATCGAAGTGCCCAGCCGCGGCGTGCCCTGGTACCGCCGTCCCGACAGCAGCGCCAGAGAAAACACGATCACGGTCAGCGCGATGGCGGTGCGCAGCACACCCGCGGAAGCGCCGGCCAGCAGCCAGACACCGAGCGGCACCGTCACCAGGGCCGCCGTGGAGATCGGCGCCAGCACGCGCCAGCGTGCGATGCGCGCCGCGGCCGGCAACATGGGCAGCGCGGCGAAGGTCTCGAGCAGCAGCGTGACGGGAACGGCGGTACGCGCACCGATTACCAGTGCCAGCGCCGGCGTCATGATCATGGCCGCGCCGAAGCCGGTGGTGCCACGCACTAGCCCGCCGACCAGGGCGATGAACAGGCCGAGGGCCAGGCTGGCTTCCATCGCTGCTGAAGGTGCCGGAGGCGGGTCAGTCCACCAGCGGTGCGTCAGTCTCGCAGTCGATCAGATCGCGCAACTGGCGTCGCAGCGCGATGAATTCGGGCAGGTCCTCGTTGCGTGGACGCGGCAGGTCGACCTGAACGATGCGCTTGATGCGGCCGGGCCGTGCCGACAGCACGACGATGCGGTCGGACAGCAGGATCGCTTCCTCGATGCTGTGCGTGACCAGCACCATCGTCTTGCGCGCCGAGGCCTCGGCCTGCGCCAGCAGGCGGCCCATCTCGGCCTGCATCTGCGCGCGGTTTTGGGCGTCCAGCGCGGCGAAGGGCTCGTCCATCAGCAGCACTTCGGGGTCGACACACAAGGCGCGTGCGATCGACACGCGCTGCTTCATGCCGCCCGACAACTGGTGCGGGTAGCGGTCTTCAAAACCGCCCAGTCCGACGAGCGCGATCTGCTCGGCGACGATGCGCTCGCGCTCGGCCGTCGGCACCTTTTTGCGCTCCAGGCCGAAGGCGATGTTCTGCTGCACCGTGCGCCAGGGGAAGAGGGCGTAGTCCTGGAAGACCATGGCCCGGGTCCACGACGGCGCGCCCACAGGCTTGCCGTTGACCAGGATGTCGCCCGCGGTCGGTTGCTCGAAACCGGCCAGCATGTTCAGCAAGGTGGTCTTGCCGCAGCCGCTGTGGCCGATGATCGAACAGAACTCATGGTCGGCGATCTCGAAGCCGACATCGTCGAGCGCCAGCACCGGCGTGTCGCGCGCGCCATGGCCGGGGTAGATCTTTGTGACGTGACGCAGGCTGACGGTGCTCATGGGCAAATCAGAAGGTTGTGCATCAGGCCATGGCTCGCGACCAGGGCAGCAGGCGCGTGGTGACGCGGCGGATCAGCACGTCGAGCAGCAAACCGACGATGCCGATGGTGACCATGCCGACGATGACGATGTCGGTGCGCAGGATGGTGCGCGCGTCATTGATGAGAAATCCGAGGCCGGAGCTCGCGCCCACCAGCTCGGCAGCGACCAGGGCCATCCAGCCCACGCCCAGGCCGACGCGCACGCCAGTGACGATCTGCGGCAGCGCGGCGGGCAGCACCACCCGCGTCAGCACCGTCCACTCGCCGCTGCCCAGGCAGCGCGCGGCACGCACGAGGTTGGGCTCGACGCCCCTGACGCCGTTGACGGTGTTCAGCAGGATCGGGAAAAAGATGCCAAGGAAGATGATGAACTGGTTCTGCAGGTCACCGATGCCGAACCACAGGATCGACAGCGGGATCCAGGCCAGCGGCGGGATCGGCCTGAGCATCTCGACCAGCGAATCGACCTGTTCGTTGAAGCCCTTCCACCAGCCCATCGCGATGCCCAGCGGCACCGCGATCAGCGACCACAGGAAGGCGATGAACTCCCGCTGCAGCGAGTCCCCCGTGTGGCGCATCAGCTCACCCGAGGTGATCAGTTCCCAGCCCGCGACGGCCACCACGGTGGGGGGCGGCAGCAGCATGCGGGTGGTCTCGTCGAGCACCCGCGTGCTGACCCATTGCCAGACGAGCAGCAACAGGATGGGCAGCGCCAGGCGACGCAACTGCGCACCCAGCCGCGCCATCGTCCCGCGCGGCGGCGGCAGGCTCACCGCGCCGACGCGCTTGCTCGTCGTGGTCGTCACGGCTGGTGGACCTTGCCGTTGAATTGCCATGGCTTGGTCAGATCACCCGGTTCGGGAAAGACCTGGGGCTGCTTGGCGTTACTGGAGTGCAGGTACTCGGGGTAGGGCGGCTGGTTGGCCTTGCCGGTCCAGCCCGCGGGCAGGAAGGGCGCCTGCTTGGGCACCGCCCAGCCGAGCCTGGCGAAGGTGTTGCGCATGAAACGGTCGTCCACCGCGGCCGCGAAGTCCGCAGCTTTGAGCGGCCGGGTGATGCGCTTGGCCTCGTAAAGCCATTTGAAGATCGGCTCGTTGACCTGGCCGTAGAAGTCGGCCAACGGGAAGATGCTGGTGGGCTTGTAGAGGTTGCTGTAGGCCTTAACCTGTTGCAGCAGCAGATCCTTCGTGTAGTTCTTCAGGTTCGGGTCCTCGCCCTTCAGCGCGGCGGCCTTCTCCGGGTTCAGCCGGATCCACAGCGTGGCCTCGGCGAAGGCGTCCGAGAAGGCCTGGGCCACGTCCGGCGCGTTGTCGATGATTTCCTGGCGCAGGTAGAACTGGCCTTCGTAGATGTTGTACGGGAAGATGCTGTCGACGATGCGGCCGTTCTTGCGCTCCATCACCATCATCGTCGGTGTCGGGTCCCAGCCGACGACACCCGTGATGCCGCGCGGCATGGCCATTTGCTCGCCTGGGGGCATGTTCTTCAGGATCACGTCCTTGCCGATCTCCAGGCCGTTGATCTGCGCCGCCATCTGGAAATAGAACTCGGCCGACGACCCTGTCACCAGTCCGATGGTGGCCGGCGGATTCGAGCCCTTCAGGTCCTTGATCGACTTGATCGGCGAGTCGTTCGGTACCACCAGCGCATGCAGCAGGTTCGGGCTCTCGATCGCGATCGCCTTGACCGGGATCTTGCGGTCCACCAAAGTGGTGAAGGGGAAGTTGCCGCCATTGCCGGCTTGGTAGCGCCCGGAAATCAGCACCTCGTTGATCGCCGGGCCTGAGGCGAAGGCTGTCCATTTGGCTTCGACACCACGCAGCCCCATCAGGCCCATCCGGTCCATCACGATGTTGACGGTGTTCTGACCCGACCAGGGTGCCTGGAAGGCGACCTGGATCGGCCACCAGTCCTTGTCCTTGAGCCACTGCACCGACTTGTCGGACACCTTCGCATAGGGCGTCGGCCAGCCCCAGTCGGTGAACCCTGTCTGCGCCAACGCGGGCGCGGGCAGGGCCGACAGTGCGGCGGCGCTGGCGATGCCGAGCAACATCTGGCGACGGCGTTGGACTGGGGGCGGGTGACGTTTCATGGCTTGTCTCCTGGGGTGGGGTGCCGTTTGGAACGGGCTGCTTCTGCGGAACGCTGGCGACAGGCCAACAGCGTCATCGGGACAGGCTGAGATCGGCGCCAGCCACCTGGAGGCGGGCGCTGCGCAGGTCGGGCTGGGCCATCAGGTATTTGACCAACTCGATCAACGGGGTGGTGTGGAAGGACAGCGCGGGCATGTGCTTCTTCAGCGGTTCCAGCAGCGCGGGTTCGTAGAAGGCGGCCAGCAGCAGGTCCTCGTCGCTGGCCGATGCCCCCAGACGTTCCCGCAGCGCCGGCAGTGCAGGCGGCAGCGTCGCGCTCACGGGGGCCTCGGAGATGTCCTCGGCGCGCAGCCCGGCGCGATTCAGGAACTCGTCCGAAGGCTTGGCCGCCAGCCGTCCGTAAGCGCCACGGGCGTACTTGCGCACCTCTTCGGGGATAGTCTTGTAGCGCTCGCCCTGCACCACGTTCAGCACCGATTGCGTCACGATGTATTGGGCGAATGGGCTGACGAGGATCGGGAAGCCCAGGTCGTGGCGTACACGCGCAGTCTCTTCCAGGATCTCGGGCAGGCGGTGCTCCATCTGCATCGTCTTGAGTTGTGAGCGCAGGTTGGAGATCATGCCGCCGGGCACCTGGTGTTCGTAGAGCGCGGGGTCGTAGGTGGCAACGCGGCCACGCGGCTTATCCTCGCGCTCGGCCAGGCAGGCGAAATAGCCGCTGACCTCGGCCAGCGCGGCGCGGTCGATGCCGGTGCGGAAGCCGAGTGCCTGCGCGCGGGTATCGATGTCCTCGGCGGCCGGCAGCGAAGCGCCGTTGGCCAGCGGTTCGGTCGCAGTGTGGCCATAGCGGAAACCGCTGCGCATGGCCACCTCATGCACCAACGGCGCCAGCGCCGACTGCGAATGTGTGTGCAGTTGCAGGGGCACGCCCTGAGCGGCGGCGGCCACCGCCGGGAATAAGGTCTCGGCGCGCTCCGGCGTCAGCAAGCCGGTGGGGTCCTTGACCGAAACGAAGTCGGCACCCAGCGCCAGCAATTCGCGCGTGCGTTCGGCGTAGTACGCGTCGGTGTGCACGGGCGACAGCGTGTACACCATCATCGCGTTGACCTGCATGCCGTGCTCATGCGCGGAACGCACCGAGGACTGGATGTTGCGGTTGTCGTTCAGCGCGTCGTAGACCGTCAGCACCTTCAGGCCGCGCCGCGCCAACACCTTGGAGTTGAGCTCGACGATGTCGTCCGGGAACAGCTCGAAGGTGTAAAGGCTTTGCCCGCGGGTCAGTCCGTCGCAGGGCGTCTGCAGGCGGCCGCAGAGCAACCCGACACGTTCCCAGGGGTTCTCGTGCAGGAAACGCACCTGCACGTCGAAGACCGCGCCGCCCAGGATGTTGATGTAGGCATAGCCCACGCGGTCGATGGCCGACAGGATCGGCGTCATCATCGGCGTGGTCATGCGCGTCGACCACAGGCACTGGTGGGCGTCGCGCAGCGTCACGTCGATCAGACCGTAGTCGCGTACTCCTGGATGGCTCATGCCCCTTGCTCCTCGATCAGTTGTTCAACGTAGCGGGTGTGCATGCGGCCGCTGGTGAAGGCCTCGCTGGCCAGCAGGCGTGACAGGAAGGCGGCCGTCGTCGGCACACCTTCGACCCTCAACTCGGCCAGCGCGCGCTGCATGCGTGCAATCGCTTCCTCGCGGTCGCGCCCCCAGGCGATCAGTTTGGCCAGCAGCGAGTCGTAGTTCGGCGGCACCAGATAACCGCTGTAGGCATGTGAATCCACACGTATGCCCGGCCCGCCCGGGAAGACCACCTGGGTCAGGCGCCCCGGCTGCGGCATGAAGCCGCGTGCCGGGTCCTCGGCGTTGATGCGGCATTCGATCGCGTGTCCCACCGGGCGCAGGTCGGCCTGCCGCAGCGACAGGCGCTGGCCTTCGGCGACGCGGATCTGTTCCTTCACCAGGTCGACGCCGGTGACCGCCTCGGTGACCGGGTGCTCGACCTGGATGCGGGTGTTCATCTCCATGAAATAGAAGCTGTCGGCCTCGGCGTCGACGATGCACTCCACCGTGCCGGCGTTGCGGTAGCCGACGTGGCGACACAGGCGCACCGCGGCTTCGCCCATGCGCAAGCGCAGGCTGTCCGACAGGCCCGGCGACGGGCTTTCCTCGACCAGCTTCTGGTTGCGCCGTTGCGAGGAGCAGTCGCGTTCGCCGAGGTGCAGCACCTCGTGGGCATCGGCGATGACCTGGATCTCGACGTGGCGGATGTTGGTCAGGTACTTTTCGAGGTACATCGTGCCGTCGCCGAAGGCGGCCTGCGCTTCCCGCGATGCGGCCTCGAAGTGAGCCGCCAGGTCGGCTTGGCGCTGCACGACGCGCATGCCGCGCCCACCCCCGCCGGCCACGGCTTTCAGGATGACCGGGTAACCCAGCGTGGCAGCGACCGCTTCAGCTTCGGTGGCACTCGCCACGGTGCCGCTGGAGCCCGGCGTGACCGGCACGTCGGCCTCGACCGCCATCTTGCGCGCGGAGGCCTTGTCGCCCATCAGCGCAATGACCCGCCCGGGTGGGCCGACGAAGGAAAGGCCTTCGTTCTCGCACAGGTCGGCGAAGGCAGCGTTCTCGGCGAGGAAGCCATAACCCGGATGGATGGCATCCGCCTGCCGGCTCAACGCGACATGGACGATGTCCTGAGCCCGCAGGTAACTCTTGCTTGACGCGGCCGGGCCGATGCACACCGCCTGGTCAGCCATCTGCACGGCGAGCGAGTCGCGGTCGGCCTCGGAATAGATCTGCACCGTCTCGATGCCAAGCTCGCGGCAGGCCCGCTGCACCCGGACGGCGATCTCGCCACGGTTGGCGACCACGAGCCTTCGGATGGGTCCCTGGCGGGAAGGCATGAGCAGGCCTCAGCTCGGGCTGATCACGAACAGAGGCTGGCCGTATTCGACCGCATCGGCGTCGCCGACCAGGATCTGCGCGACCACGCCAGCTTGGCCGGCGGTGATGGTGTTCATCAGCTTCATCACCTCGACGATGCAGATCTGGGTGTCGGCCTCGACGCGCTGCCCGACGCTCACGAAGGGCGCGGCGCCCGGCTCGGGGGCGAGATAGACGGTTCCGACCATGGGCGCGGTGACCGTCGCACAGTCGATAGGCGCGCTTGCCTCCGCACGCGGCGCGGCGGCAGGAGTTCTTTGCGCGGCGGGCCGCGCCGGCGGCGCCGCGGCCGCTGGCGGAGAAGCGGGCAGGGTTTCAGGCAGCGCGGCCGGGGCCTGCGCATCACCGGGAGGACCACGCCGCAGTTCGAGCTCAATGCCGTTGGCGCGAAGCTTGAACTCATTGAACTGCGAGCTCGACTTGATCAGCTCGACCAGCTGAAGCAGGTCCTGGAAGTCAAAGGCCGAGTTGGACACATGCACCTCAAGCGTTTCGTTCAGCGGAATCGAAGTTCCGGTGAAAGAAATTCTTGCACACCTCCGAGGTCACCGCAATAATGAAATCCCGCGATCTACTCAGTGAAATCCCGCTGCCCGAGGGCAGATTTCAGGAGAAAAGAATGACCACGCCCGTCATCATCACCGTCGCCATCACCGGCGCTCTACCCCGCAAGAAGGACAGCCCGGCCGTGCCAGTCACGCCGGCCGAACAGATAGAGTCGACTCACGAAGCCTTCGAGGCGGGAGCCACGGTCGTGCATGTACACGTGCGCAACCCGGACGAGAGTGCCAGCTCCGACCCCGAGCTCTTCGCCCAGGTGCAGGACGGCATACGCCGGCATTGCCCGGGCATGATCATCCAGTTCTCCACCGGCGGCCGGGGGCGCGACCAGGCGGCACGCGGCGCGATGCTGCACCTGCGGCCCGAGATGGCCTCGCTGGCCACCGGCTCGGTCAACTTCCCCAACGGCATCTACGAAAACGCGCCCGACTTCGTCGAGGGCCTGGCACGTACGATGCTGGACCAATCGATCAAGCCCGAGATCGAGGTCTTCGATCTGGCCATGCTCTACAACGCCGTCAATCTGCAGAAGAAGGGCCTGCTGAAGGGGCCGCTGCACGTGCAGTTCGTGCTGGGCATCGCGAATGCGCTGCCGGCCCGGCGCAGCGTCTTCGACTTCCTGCGCACGGAATTGGCCGCGTTGGCGCCGGACGCGACCTGGGTGGCGGCCGGCACCGGGCGCTTCCAATGGGAAGTGAACCGCTGGTGCCTGGAAGCCGGTGGCCACTGCCGCACCGGGCTGGAGGACAACCTGAAGTTCGACGCCGACCGACTGGCCAGCAGCAACGCAGAACTGGTGCGCAAGATCGCCGACGTCGCCGGCGAGTACGGCCGTCATGTCGCCACGCCTCCGGAGGCTCGGCGGCTCCTGAACTTGCCCGCGTCGCACTGACCGATCTCTCGCTTGGCAGAGCGCTGTGACGCCTGTGACCCTCCAACAGTGGAACAAGATCGCGTGAGCCTGAATGACGATTGGCGCCAGCGCAGCCTGGCCGCGGTGTGGCATCCATGCACGCAGATGAAGCTGCATGCACCGCGAGGCGCTGCACAGCCACTCCTGCCCATCGCGCGAGCCGAAGGTGTGTGGTTGCACGACTTCGACGGCGGACGCGTGCTCGACGGGATCAGCTCCTGGTGGGTGAACCTGTTCGGACACAGCCACCCGGTGCTGCGCGCGGCGCTGGCCGACCAGTTGCGGCAGCTTGACCATGTGATGCTGGCGGGCCTCACCCACGCACCGGTCGTCGAGCTGTCTGAGCGCCTGGCAGCGTTGACGGGGCTGGGTCATGCCTTTTATGCAAGCGATGGCGCCAGCGCCACCGAGATTGCGCTGAAGATGAGTGCGCATTACTGGCGCAACGCGGGAAGGCCGTCCAAGTGTCAATTCGTGGGTGTCGCCGGTGGCTACCACGGCGAAACTGTTGGCGCCTTGGCTGTGACGGACATCGCACTTTTTCGCGAGGCCTACGCCCCCCTGCTGCGCTTGGCCGCCACCGTGCCAAGCCCAGACGCTCGACAGGTCTCTGCCGGCGAAGACGCCGAAGCGGTGGCCGAAAGTGCGGCCGCTGCGCTGGAAGTGTGGCTTGCCGAGCACCATGAACGAACCGCCGCCTTCATCGTCGAGCCGCTTGTGCAGTGCGCCGCGGGGATGGCCATGCATCACCCCTTGTACCTGCAGCGCGCACGTGAACTGTGCAAACGCTACCAAGTGCACTTCGTGGCAGATGAAATTGCCGTGGGCTTTGGGCGCACCGGCAGCTTCTTCGCGCACCAGCAGGCTGACATTCGCCCCGACTTCATCTGTCTGTCCAAAGGCCTGACCGGCGGCATGCTTCCGCTGTCTGCCGTGCTTTGCAGCGACGCTGTGTATGAAGCCTTCTACGATGATGAAGTGGCGCGCGGATTTCTGCACTCGCACAGCTACAGCGGCAACCCTCTCGCTTGCCGCGCCGCCTTGGCCACGCTGGACCTCTTCGAACAGACCAACGCGGTGCAGACCAACATCGCCACCGCTGCGCGACTGGCCACGCAGTTCAAGGCATTGACGCATCACCCGTGCGTTCGCCACGCACGCCAGCGGGGCATGATCTTCGCGTGGGATGTGCAGAGCAGCACGCCCCATTTCGCACGCCGATACGCGAGCCACGCGTTGGCGAACGGCGTGCTGCTGCGGCCCATAGGCCACACGCTCTACGCCATGCCGCCTTATGTGATCGGCCCGGAAGAAGGTGAGCACCTGGCACGTGGCGCACTGGCTGCGCTCGAGGCGACTTTGGCCGAGGAGCGTCGCGGTGCGGCCGTGGTCGCTGAATGGGGCGACGGTGTCTGATCTGCGCTGTGTCTTCGTCACCGGAACCGACACAGGCGTTGGCAAGTCGCTGATCAGCGCCGCCTTGCTGCACATCATTGCCCAGCGTTTCGCGCGCGTCGTGGGCATGAAGCCGGTTGCCGCCGGGCTGGTGCCACACGAGGGCGGCTGGGTCAGCGAGGACGTTCAGATGCTGCGTGCGGCTTCCACCGTGCGTGTGCCCGTGGCGCTTGACAACCCAGTGGCGCTCGCAGCGCCGTTGTCACCGCATCTGGCGGCTGCGTTGGAACATCGCCGCCTGACGGTGGCCGAACTGTTGGCGGCGCAGCGGGCCCTGCTGCCGCTCGCCGACGTGGTGGTCGTGGAAGGCGCTGGTGGCTGGCGCGTTCCGCTCAACGACTCGGAGACCATGGCCGACTTCGCACTCGCCCTGGCTGCACCGGTGGTGCTGGTGGTGGGCATGCGCCTTGGCTGCCTCAATCACGCGCTGCTCACGTCCGAAGCCGTCGCTGCCGACGGTCTGCAACTGGCCGGTTGGGTGGCCAACAGCATCGACCCGCAGATGAATTGCCGTGACGAGAACATCGAGACTCTGCGCTGCCGCCTGGCGGCTCCCCTGCTGGGCGTCGTGCCTTGGCTGCCGGCGGTGGACCCTCGCGCTGTCGCGCTTCAACTCCCCGCACATTGGCAATGAGCTGGCTGGACGAGTTCGACTGCCGCTTGTCCGATCTGGATGCGCAGACTCTGCGCCGCCGGCGCAGGACCGTGCAACCGGAAACTGGCGGCCGAATGAACGTGGATGGGCACCCGCTGCTGGCCTTCTGCAACAACGACTATCTGGGCATGGCGCAGCACCCTGCGCTCAAGGCGGCAGTGCACGCGGCGACGGAAGCCTATGGTGTCGGCGCGGGGGCGTCGCCGATGGTCAGCGGCCACAGCATGGCCAGCGCTGCCCTCGAAAAGGAACTTGCTGCGGCCGTTCAAATGCCGCGCGCCTTGTATTTCTACGCGGGCTACGCCACCAATGCCAGCATCGTGCCGGCGCTGGTGGGCCAGGGCGATGCCGTGTTCTCCGATGCACTCAACCACGCCTGTCTCATCGACGGCGCTCGGCTGTCTCGCGCTGACGTGCACCGCTACCGACACGCCGATCTGGTGCAACTGGGCGAGCTCATGGCATCCAGCACTTGCAGGCGCAAGCTGGTGCTCAGCGATGCGGTCTTCAGCATGGACGGAAACATCGCCCCCATCCCGGGCCTGCTGTCGCTGTGTGAGGCGCATGATGCCCTGTTGCTGCTGGACGATGCACATGGCTTTGGCGTACTTGGGCCACAGGGCCGAGGCGCCTTGGCCGCAGCCGGGTTGGTGGGCGAGCATGCGTCGCCCAGGGTGCTGTACATGGCCACGCTGGGCAAGGCGCTGGGTGTGGCCGGGGCTTTCGTTGCGGGGCCGAGTCTGCTGATCGAATGGCTGCTGCAGACCACCCGCAGCTATACGTACGCGACCGCTGCGCCGCCCTTGCTGGCCGAGGCCCTGCGTGCCAGCCTGTGCTGCGTGCTCGGCGCTGATGGGGAGCAGCGCCGTCAGCACTTGCGAGAGCGCGTCGTGCAACTTCGAGCCGGTTTGGCACCAGGCGTCAGCCCCAGTTTCGATGCAGCAGGCTGGTCGCTGATGCCCTCGGAGACGGCGGTCCAGCCCTTGGTCATTGGCAGCAACACGGCGGCGCTGGATGTGGCGGTAAAGCTGCAGGATCGGGGCTTGTGGGTTCCTGCGATCCGACCGCCGACGGTTCCGGCTGGAACGGCACGGCTGCGCATCTCGCTGTCGGCCGCGCACGAACCCGAAGCGGTAGACCGCTTGCTGAAAGGTTTGTACGCGGTCGCTGTCCAAATGACGCAGTGACCGCAAAGCTGCGCGCCGCTGTGCAACACGTTCTGAATGCAGGGCACCGGCGGGGCCTCGGCAAGGCCCCCAGTTTCACGACCAAGACTCAATCTGCGATGACCACACTCCAAAGCACACCAGCTCAAGCCATCACCGTGCACCGCCGGGCGGCTGCGCGTCCTGCCCCAGCGGGGCCCTGGGCCCTCGAAGACGTGCTGGCACTGCTGCAACTGCCCTTCATGGACCTGGTGCAACAAGCCCACGCCGTGCACCGCGCCCACTGGCCCGCCGGCGATATCGAACTGGCAAGCCTGTTGAGTGTGAAGACCGGTGGTTGCCCTGAGGACTGCAGCTACTGCCCGCAATCCATTCACCACGACACGGGGGTGGATGCAAGCAAGTTGATGTCGCCCGAAGCCGTGCTGACGGCGGCCCGCGCTGCGAAGGACGCCGGCGCCACGCGTTTCTGCATGGGCGCGGCCTGGCGCAGCCCCACCGATCGCGACGTCGAGAAGGTGGCCGAACTGGTGCGCGGTGTGCGTGGCCTGGGCCTGCAGACCTGCGCCACGCTGGGCATGCTGGCGGCCACGCAGGCGCGCACTCTGGCCGATGCAGGCCTGGACTTCTACAACCACAATCTGGACAGCGCGCCGGACTTCTACCCGCAGATCATCGGCACACGTGTCTACGAAGAACGCCTGGACACGCTGAAGAACGTGCGTGAGGCCGGCGTGAAGGTGTGCTGCGGCGGAATCATCGGCATGGGTGAGACCCGAGCGCAACGCGCCGGGCTGGTGGCGGAACTCGCAGCGCTGGATCCTTGCCCGGAAAGCGTGCCCATCAACAACCTGGTGCGTGTGGAGGGCACACCACTGGCCGACAGTGCGCCGGTGGACCCCTTCGAGATGGTGCGCATGATCGCCGCGGCGCGCATCACCATGCCGCGTTCGCGTGTGCGACTGTCGGCCGGTCGGCGTGAGCTGGGCGAGGGCGTACAGGCGCTGTGTTTCATGGCCGGCGCCAACAGCATCTTCTATGGCGACAAGCTCCTGGTCACCGGCAACCCTGACGTCAAGGCCGACCGAGAGCTGTTGCAGCGGCTGGACCTGGGTGTGACGGAAAGCGCGGCGGTGTGAACGCGATGAATGGTATTTCTACATCGCAGGCGTGAAGTGAAGCCTGTCGGGGCTGCGCTGCGCCGTACCGTGAAGCTGCGTCCCGATGCCCCAGAGCGATCTCCCGGCGCAGCGCAACGGCCTTGATCTTGGGTGCGACGTCAACAGCAAAGGCGATGCGCTCGAAATAGGCATTGACGGAACGATGGAGCAGAGCAGTGAGCAGCCCAAGCTGCGCAAACTGAACCCGATTACGCCAGTGCATTTCGAGGACTGTCTGGCTGGACGGAAAGCATGAACCTTCGCATGGACCCAAGCACGCCGGCTTCGGACGGCACCATCACTGCGGTGCTCGAACGACTTGAATTGCGCTTTTCGGTCGGCCCAAAGTTTCTGGCGCCGCCGGCACCCGCGGCTGCCCAGTGGCAGCGCGCCGCCGCTCTGGCGCTGCGGGCACCCGACCATGGAGGGCTGCGCCCGTTCCGTTTCGTTGTCATTGACGACTCCCAGCGTGCGGCTCTGGCTGACTTGTTCGCCCAGGGTGCGTTGCGGCGCGGGCAGTGCGCCGAGCAAGTCGAGAAGGCACGCGCGCGTGCTTTCAACGGGCCAGGTCTGGCTGCCCTGGTGGCCCGGATTCGCGACGACTTGTCCGACATACCCCCCCGCGAGCAATGGATGAGCGTGGGTGCGGCGCTGATGAACTTCATGAATGCCCTGCACTTGATGGGTTTCGGTGCCAAGGCCTTGAGCGGCAGCTCGGTGTCAGACCCAGCCGTGAGCTCGGCTTTCTGTGCGGAAGGCGAGTTGCTGGCCACCTGGATAGTGGTGGGACGGCCGACACGGCCAGCACATCCAAAAGCGCACACGACTGCAGTAGCGGCCATCGGCCCCTGGCAGCCGGATCCGATGAGATCTGAGGCCGAACCATTGTCCGACCACTGAACTGAATGACTACTGGTCACCGAGTCGCGGCGCAACAGTCATACAGGGCAGCGTAGCAACCCGTTTCCGAAAGCGAGGCCTCAGATCAGCTGGCCCATCGCTGCCGCTGCGCGCAGCAGCGCATCCAACCGTGCCTCCGCCTCGGCCATGCTCAGTCGGGCCACGGGTGCGTGAACCGCAATCGTGGCGCGTACAGTTTGCTGCGCGTCGCGCACGGGCACGGCCAGGGCAATGAGCCCAGGGACAAATTCCTCGCGGTCACGCGCAAAGCCCCGGGCCAGGATCTCGTCGCATTCGGCCTTCAGGGCTTCTGGCCTGGTCAAGGTGTGTGGTGTCATCGACTGCAGGGGAATGCGCCGTATCACGGCGTCGCGCTGACGCCTGGGCATGTGGGCCAGCAGCAGCTTGCCGCTGGCCGAGCAGTGCAGCGGCACATGGGCGCCAACGTCGATGGTCAGGCGCAGAGGACGGCGCGCTTCCACGCGGTCCAGATACAGCACTTCGGTGCCGTCCAAGGTCGTGAAGTTGCAGGTCTCTCCGATCTCGTCGACGAGGGTCTTCAGTACCGAGTGGCGCAACCCGCGCAGGGTGCCGTGGTTGAGGGCGTGGAATGCCAGCTGCCGCAGCGCGGGGCCGATCGTGAAGCTCCGCTCGTCGAGGTCGCGCACGAGAAATCCGCCAGCGACGAGATTGGCGCACAGGCGATGCACCGTCACCTTGGGCAGCTGCAGTTGGGCTGTCAGCTCGGCCAGGGTCATCGGCCGTCCTTCTTCGGCCAGCAGCGCCATCAGGCGCAGCGTGCGATCGGCCGATCCGGATGATGGCTCTTCCGAGCCGGGGTCAGGGGCGCGGCGATTCAGGGCAGGGCGCATGGGATCGGAACAGGGAGCCAGGTTGTCCTCGCAACTCTATCGGCAGAGACCGGGCGGCTGGAGAAGGGGCGCTGAGTGAGGACGAATCTACGTACAAACTATGATTTCGGAATGTTGAGTTCCATTTGTTTCGATTCTATGATTCAGCTGGCATGAAACTCAACACCCTAGCCTCCGACGCGCCGCCCGCACCGAACTACGACTTCATCGTCATTGGCGCGGGGTCAAGTGGCTGTACCTTGGCCGGCCGTCTCAGCGAAGACCCACAGACGCGGGTGCTGTTGCTCGAAGCCGGCCCGGCGGACACCTCGATCTGGATTCACCTGCCCATCGGCTACGGCAAGACGATGTGGGACCCGAAGGTGAACTGGCGCTTCGAGACCGAACCCGATCCCGGGATGAATGGCCGCCGGATCTACTGGCCGCGTGGCAAGACCCTGGGGGGGTCCAGTTCCATCAACGGTCTGATCTACATCCGCGGACAGCGCGAGGACTATGACCACTGGGCCGCCCTGGGCAACGCCGGGTGGTCCTATGACGAATGCCTGCCGTACTTCAAGCGTGCCGAAGGCAACCAGCGCGGCAACAGTGATCACCACGGGGGTGACGGGCCGCTGAAGGTCTCGGACATCGGTGCCCGGCACGAGTTGATCGAGGCCTTCATCGAAGGCGCTGGTCAGGTGGGCGTGCCGCGCACCGACGACTTCAATGGCCCGGTTCAGGAAGGCGCAGGCTATTACCAACTCACCACCCACAAGGGTTGGCGCTGCAGTGCCGCCCAGGCCTACCTGAAGCCGGCTCGCCAGCGCAGCAACCTGCATGTGCGCACCGGTGCACACGCCACGGGTCTGATCTTCGACGGCCAGCGCGCAGTGGGGGTGCGTTATCTGCTGGACGGCGTGCCGATGGTGGCACGCTGCAATGCCGAGGTCCTGCTGTCGGCCGGTGCGCTGCTCACGCCGCAGTTGCTGCAGTTGTCCGGCATCGGCCCGGCCCCGCTGCTGCAGGAATTCGGCATTCCCGTCGTGAAGGCGCTGCCAGGCGTGGGCGAGAACCTGCAGGACCACCTGCAGGTGCGGCTGTACTACGAATGCAGCAAGCCCATCACCACCAACGACGAGCTCAACTCGTGGCTCGGCCAGATGAAGATCGGCATGCAGTGGCTGTTCAATCGCAGCGGCCCTCTGGCCATCGGCATCAACCAAGGGGGGTGCTTCATGCGGGCGTTGAAGGACGACCAGGGTCGGCCCGTGGCGGCCACGCCCGACATCCAGTTCCACGTGTCCACACTCTCGGCCGACATGGCCGGCGGCACCGTGCACCCGTTCTCGGGGTTCACTCTCTCCACCTGCCAGCTGCGGCCCGAATCACGCGGCAGCGTGCGGATCCGTTCGCTGGACCCGTTGCAGCCGCCCGCGATGCGGGCCAACTATCTGGCGACCGAACTCGACCGCCAGACCACGCTGGCCGGCGTCAAGGCCGCGCGTGCGATCGCCGCGTCACCTGCGTTGCGACCTTACGTGACGCGCGAGTTCAAGCCCGGTCCGGGTACCAGCGACGACGCTGCGTTGCTGGAGTTCTGCCGCAACCACGGCGCGACCATCTTCCACCCCTCGGGTACCGCTCGCATGGGGCAGGACGCACTGGCCGTGGTCGACGCGCGGCTGCGCGTTCACGGCATCGAAGGGCTGCGCGTGGTCGACTGTTCCGTGATGCCGACGCTGGTGTCCGGCAACACCCACGCCCCGGCCGTGATGATGGCCGAGAAGGCCGTCGACATGATCCGTGAGGACCACGCGCGCGGAGCCGCGGCACCGCGTCTGCGCGAGCTTCAGCCGACGGCCCGGTAGTACAGGTTCTGGGTGTGCTGCCCCTCGGCGAAGAAGCTCCAGCGCTCGGCCAGAAGACCGGGCAGCTGCAACAGGCACAGCACTGACACCAGCCCGGTCGTGGGCGAAATCACCAGCAGCGCCAACACCGGAAGCGCGAACGCGAGCAGACCGGCGGTCCAGCGCATGCCGTGGACGAAGGCCTCGGGCTTGCGGTGGAAGAACTCGCGCGTGTTGAAGCTGCCGCCCATCGAGCCCTGCGAGATCTGACGGATGCGCGGATGGCGCATGCCGATGGCCGTCTGCAGCGTCGTCTTCGCTGGCAGGTGCAGGTTGCGCCACAGCGTGGCACCGCGCGTCGCTGCCGCCAGCAGCGTGGCAGCCATGGTGCCTGCCGCCAGCCCCGGTACGAGGTGCGGTGCGAACGCCGAGGCCAAGGCCGTGGCCAGCAATGCGCCCGAGGCCAGGCCGATCAGCGCGAAGTTCACGGGCGTCAGCGGCGTGGCCCAGGCGCGGATGGCTTTGACGGCACCATAGATCATGCCGGTGCAGACGTAGAGCAGCAGCGCCAGTGCGGCAGCCACCAGGGCGGCCACGGCGCCGAACGGCGGTAGCGGCCACGCCACCAAATGGCTGGCGCCCCACAGCGCCACCACGGCCATGAAGGCGGGCAGCACGATGACCTCGCGTGACAGCCAGGAGGTACGCCACATCGCCATGGCCCGCCAGGCGCGCAGCGGGTGGCCGAGGTGGAAGATGGCCGCCACCAGCCCGCAGGCCGACAGCAGCAGCACCGCCGCAGCGCCCACCGTGAACAGCAACGTCTGCGCTTCGACCATGCCGCCGCGGCGCAGCAAGTCGAGCAGGACCAGCACCAGCAGCAAGCCCTGGCCGGCGCCGGCCAAGGTGGTGAACAAGATCATGGACCAAGGGGGGCGCATGGGTGTGTCTCCTGTCTCAGTGTTCCCAGTCGGCCGACAGCGGATGGCCCGCCGCCGGCTCGCGGCCGTCGATACGCAGCGGGTTCTGTTCGCGCACGACCTGCACCGGGTCGGTCTCTGCCGCGTTGCGGCGCCGGGGCAGGTAATGGTTGGCGGGCAGCGTGCCCTGCTCGGGCATCAACGGAAAGCCCCCGCGCTCGCGGATCGCCACCGACACCTCCGACTCGGGGTCGTGCACGTCGCCGAAGAGGCGCGCGCTCGTCGGGCAGGCCATCACGCAGGCCGGCTTGCGCTCGGCCTCGGGCAGGGCCTGGTCGGTGATGCGGTCCACGCACAGCGTGCACTTCGTCATCACCTGGCGCTTCTCGTCCAGTTCGCGCACGCCGTACGGGCAGGCCCATGAACAGTAGTTGCAGCCGATGCACTTGTCGTAGTCGACCAGGACGATGCCGTCCTCGGCGCGCTTGTAGCTGGCACCGGTGGGGCAGACGGTCACGCAGGGCGGGTCTTCGCAGTGCAGGCAGCTCTTGGGGAAGTGCACGGTCTGCGTGTTCGGATAGTCGCCCACCTCGAAGCTGAGCACGCGGTTGAAGAAGGTGCCGGTGGGGTCGGCGGTGTAGGCATTCCAATCGACCAGCGGGCCGGCGCTGCCCGAGGTGTTCCACTGCTTGCAGCTGGTCACGCAGGCATGGCAGCCGACGCAGACGTTGAGGTCGATGACCAAGGCGAGTTGGGTCATGGCTTTTCTCCGGTCTGGCCTTCATCGCGCCCGGCGAACCAGGCGCGCCACTTCATCCGCTTCGTGCCGGGCAGCGCCGGCTTGCTGTCGAACTGCGGAAACGACTGCCGCGGTTCGTCGTCGGCGGCGCGGCGGATGCGCACGCGCACGTCGTACCAGCCGGCCTGCCCGGTGATCGGGTCGGAGTTCGAGACGCGCGTGCCATCCGGGCCCGGCAACTCGTCGCTGATCAGGTGGTTCAGCAGGAAGCCGCGTTCCGATTCGTTGGCTGTGTCCGACAGTGCCCACGCACCCTTGGCCTTGCCGATGGCGTTCCAGGTCCACACCGTGCCGGGCTCCACCGCGCCGCTGTGGCGGCACTGGCAGCGCACCTTTCCCCAGGCGCTTTCCACCCATATCCAGTCTTCGTCCTGGATGCCCTGGGCCAGCGCGGTGACCGGGTTCACGAAGAGGTGGTTGTGGGAATGGATCTGGCGCAGCCATGCGTTCTGCGAATCCCAGGAGTGGTACATCGCCATCGGCCGCTGCGTCACCGCGGCCAGCGGGAAGGCTTGGCGGTCGCTGGCCTGCACCTCCAGCGGCGGGTACCAGAACGGCAGGGGGTCGAAGTAGGTGTCAACGCGTTCGCGCAGGCGGTCTGGTGGCTGCCGGCCTTCGCCCTTGCCCTGGGCCGCGAGGCGGAAGCGCTGCATGAATTCCGAATAGATGTGGATCGTGATCGGGTCCAGGTCGCGCCGCAGCCCGGCCTTCTGCGCCCATTCGAGGTAACCGCGGTTCCAGTTGCGCATGAACTGGTGTTCCACCGGCATCGTGTAGTGGTGCACGCAGTTGTTGGCAGCGTACATCTCCCACTGCTTGGGGTTCGGCGCACCGCGCAGGGCCTGGCTGCCGTCGGCACCGCGCCACCCCGTCAGGAAGCCAATGCCCGAGCCCGGCGCCGTCTCGTAGCGCACGATGAAGTCAGGGTAGTCCTTGTATTTGCGGCCGCCCTCGGGTGTGGTGAAGGCGGGCAGCTTCAGGCGTGAACCCAGTTCGACCAGCACTTCCTGGAACGGCTTGCACTGCCCCAGCGGCGGCAGCACCGGCACACGCACGGAATCGCAAGGGCCGTCGAACTCGCTGATCGGCCGGTCCAGCATCGACATCGCGTCGTGCCTTTCCAGGTAGGTGGTGTCGGGCAGGATCAGGTCGGCGAAGGCCGTGGTTTCGCTTTGAAAGGCGTCGCAGACGACGATGAAGGGGATGCGGTACTGCCCGCCGTCGTCCTTGTCGCTCAGCATCTTGCGGACCTCGGTCGTGTTCATCGTCGAGTTCCAGGCCATGTTGGCCATGAACAGCATCAACGTGTCGATGCGGTACGGATCGCCGCGCCAGGCATTGGTGATGACGTTGTGCATCAGGCCGTGGGCGCTGAACGGGTACTCCCAGCTGAAGCCCTTGTCGATGCGAACGGGCTCGCCCTGGTCGTCCACACACAGGTCGGCGGGCGTCTCGATCCAGCCCAGCGGCGGCGCGTCCAGCGGCGTGTTGGGCTTGATGCTGGCCGGCCCGCGCGGCGGGCGCGCGTTGGGCGGCACGGCGCGCGGGTAGGGCGCCTTGTGGCGGAAACCGCCGGGCCGGTCGATCGTGCCCAGCAGGCTCATCAGGATGGCCAGTGCGCGCGTGGTCTGGAAGCCGTTGCTGTGCGCAGCCAGGCCTCGCATGGCGTGGAAGGCCACCGGGTTGCCCTTGACGCTCTTGTGTTCCTGGCCCCACCAGTCGGTCCAGGCGATGGGCAGCTCGATGGTCTGGTCGCGTGCCGTCACGCCCATCTCGTGGGCCAGGCTGCGGATCGTGGCCGCCGGGATGCCGGTGATGCCCTCGGCCCACTCGGGCGTGCAGTCGCGCACCCGCTCCTCCAGCAGCTGGAAGGCCGGCTTCGCCGGGGTGCCGTCGGGCATCTGGAACTCGCCGAACAGCGCGGGGTCGGTGCCTTCGGCATGGTCGGCCACGGGGCGGCCGCTGTGGCGGTCCCACCAGTAGAAGTTGTGGTGGCGCAGCGGGTTGACCAACTCGCCCTCCGGGTTGCGCAGCATCATCCCGAAGTCGTCGCTGGCCGGGTCCTGGTTCACCAGTTGCCCGCCGTTGGTGTAGCGCGCGACGAAGTCGCGGTCATACAGGCCCAGTGCGATCAGCTCGCGGGTGATGGCCATGAACAAGGCGCCGTCGGTGCCCGGGCGGATGGGGATCCATTCGTCGGCGATGGCGGCATAGCCGGTACGAATCGGGTTGATCGCGATGAAGCGGCCGCCGTTGCGCTTGAACTTCGCCAGCGACGCCTTCATCGGGTTGCTGTGGTGATCCTCGGCCGTGCCGATCATCACGAAGAGCTTGGCCCGGTCGAGGTCGGGGCCACCGAATTCCCAGAAGCTGCCGCCGATCGTGTAGATCATGCCGGCGGCCATGTTCACCGAACAGAAGCCGCCGTGCGCTGCGTAGTTGGGTGTGCCGAACTGGCGCGCGAACAGGCCGGTCAGCGCCTGCATCTGGTCGCGGCCGGTGAACAGTGCGAACTGTTTCGGGTCGGTGGCGCGCAGGTGCCCCAGGCGTTCTGTGAGGATCGTGAACGTTTCTTCCCACGAGATCGGTTCATATTCGCCGGCGCCACGCTCTGTGCCGGGCTTGCGCCGCAGCGGCTGCGTCAGCCGTGCCGGGGAGTACTGCTTCATGATCCCCGACGAGCCCTTCGCGCAGAGGATGCCCTTGTTCAGCGGGTGCTCGGGGTTGCCCTCGATGTAGCGCACCTCCGGACCTTTTTCACCTTCACGCAGATGCACGCGGATGCCGCAGCGGCAGGCGCACATGTAGCAGGTGGTGGTCTTGATCTCGGTCTTCGCGCCCGGCATCTGCGTCGCGCTCGGGTCGTGGATGGGGACGGTGGCGGCCAAGGGTTGTCTCCCGGTGTCTCGTGGGCCGATGCTAGGCCCGCTGGTTGATTCGAAAAAGCGGAGAATTCGGGTCACTGTGAACGATAAAACCGATCAACAAACCGATCAAAGACTGCAGGGCGAAGACAGCCGGCAGCTGCGCCTGACGTTGCGGCAGCTGACCGCCTTTGTCGCCACCGCGCAGGAAGGCAGCACGCGCGCCGCGGCCGACCGCATGTCGCGTTCGCAGTCGGCGGCCAGCAGCGCGCTGGCGGAACTGGAGGCCGCCGTGGGCGCGGCGCTGTTCGACCGCGTCGGCCGCCGGCTGGTGCTCAACGAGAACGGCCGTGCGCTGCTGCCGCGCGCCCAGGCCCTGCTGGACCAGGCGGGCGAATTGCAGCAGCTCTTCGGTGCCGAACATGCCGCGCCACTGCGCGTGGCGGCCAGTTTCACCATCGGTGAATACCTGCTGCCGGCGATGGTCGCGCGCTGGACGCGCGCCTTCCCGGCCAGCCCGGTGCGGCTGCGCATCGGCAACACCGCCGACGTCATCGGCGCGGTGGCGGGCTTCGAGGTCGATGTCGGCTTCATCGAAGGCCCGCAGACCCATGCCGATCTGGTCGTGCGGCCCTGGCTGGAAGACGAACTCGTCATCGTTGCGGCCGCCGATCACGAACTGGCATCGCGGGTGGCCACGTCGCGTCAGCTCGCGGCCCAGACCTGGGTGCTGCGTGAACATGGGTCGGGCACGCGCCAGGTCACCGATGCCTGGCTGATGCAGCACCTGTCGCAAGTGCGGGTGGGCTTCGAGCTCGGCAGTACCGAGGCCATCAAGCGCGTCGTCGCGGAAGGCGTCGGCCTGGGATGCCTGTCGCGTCATGCCCTGGGCTCGAGCCTGGACGACCAGCAGCTGGTGCTGTTGCAGACCCGTCTGCCGGCGGCGCGCCGGCGGCTGGCGACGGTGCTGCATCGCGACAAGCATCTGGGGGCAGTGACGCAGGCGTTCCTGCACCATTGCGGCGTCGACTGAGCGTCGCTGGGTTCAGGGCCGGCTCAGGACCGCCAGCGCCACCGACGCGACGCGTGCCTGCAGCGAATCTGCGCGCGAGGTCAACACCACGGGCACGCGGGTGCCCAGAACCAGGCCGGCGCAGTCGCCCCCGGCCGCGTAGACGAAACTCTTGTAGAGCATGTTGCCGGCGTTGAGGTCGGGCATCAGCAGCAGGTCGGCGTCGCCGGCCACCGCCGAGCGCATGCCCTTGATGCGCGCGGCTTCGACACTGAATGCGTTGTCGAAACCGAAGGGGCCTTCGACCAGCGCATCGCCGAAAGCACCTTCCCGGGCCTGCTGGACCAGGGCCTGGGCGTCGAGCGTGGCCGGGATCGCCGGGTTCACGGTCTCCACCGCGGTCACGATGCCGGCCTTCGGGCGCGCCAGTCCCAAGGCGCGCAGCAGGTCCAGCGCATTGGCCAGGATGTCGTGCTTCGTCTTCAGGTCGGGCGCGATGTTGACGACACAATCCGCCAGCGCCAGCAGCTTGGGATAGCTGGGCAGGTCGAAGACAAAGGCGTGGCTGATGCGGCGCGCGCCGCGCAGTCCTGTCTCGCGCGCCACCACGGCCGACATCAATTCGTCCGTGTGCAGCGAGCCCTTCATCAGCGCGGCAACCTGGCCCTCGCGGGCCATCGCCACCGCGATGCGTGCCGCTTCTGTCGGCACATCGGGCGTGTCCACCACCTCGAAAGGCGTGGCACCGATGTGCGCAGCCGGGCCCACCAGCACGGGCGTGGCGACGCCCGCAGCGGCCATCGCCGCCGCGGCTTCGTGCGCCAGTGCATCACAAGGCCACACCAGCGCCACGCGCGGCAGGGCACCGCCGGCCACGCGTTGCCGCGCACGTTTCACCAGCGCGGCCAGCCGGGCGTGTGTCACAGGGGCTGGAGCGGCAGCCGTCATCTCAGACGTAGTCTTTGTATTTGTCGAGCAGGCGCACCGGCTTGGCCAGCGCATCACGGCGGAAGGGGTCGCCCAGTTCACGCGTGCACATGATCTCGATGACGCAGGTCTTGCCGTGGTTCATCTGCATGTCTATCGCCTTCTTCAGCGCCGGGCCCACCTGCGCGAGGTCATCGACGACGATGCCTTCTGCGCCCATGCTCTTGGCGATGCCTGCGAAGCTGGTGCTTTCCAGTTCACCCGCGACAAAACGGCGGTTGTAGAAGTCGACCTGGTTTTTCTTCTCCGCGCCCCACTGGCGGTTGTGGAAGACCACCGCCGTCACCGGGATGTCGTGGCGCACCGCGGTCATGATTTCCACCATGCTCATCGCCCAGGCGCCGTCGCCAGCGTAGGCCACGGCCGGGCGCTCGGGGGCGGCGAGCTTGGCTCCGATCATCGTCGGCAGCGAGTAGCCGCAGTTCCCGAAACTCATCGGCGCGAAGAAGCTGCGCGGCTCGTCGAAGCGCAGGTAGCTGTTGGCCACGGCGTTGATGTTGCCGATGTCGGTGGACACCATCACGCGCGGCGGCATGGCCTTTTCCAGTTCACGCAGCACCTGGCGCGGGTGCAGGTAGTGGCCGCCGTTGAAGGTGCGCTCGTTCTTCGCCTCTTCGATCATGTCCAGGCTGTAGGCATCGCGCTCGTGCGTCCAGCCGTCGAGTT
>LNFM01001583.1_pt1 | contig 54306 bp, 49 predicted proteins | sample 596031 | NCBI WGS metagenome assembly LNFM01 (sample SAMN04254537, study PRJNA301005) | activated carbon metagenome | isolation source: dual media filters at the Ann Arbor, Michigan drinking water treatment plant | place: USA: Ann Arbor
GAGGCATATCGATGTCGACTGGTACCGTGAAGTGGTTCAACGGGCAGAAGGGCTACGGCTTCATTCAGCCGGACGAAGGTGGGAACGACGTGTTCGTTCACATCTCGGCTGTTGAGCGTGCAGGTCTTTCTTCTCTGCGTGAAGGTCAGAAGATTTCCTTCGATACCGAACGCGGCCGCAACGGCAAGATCGCTGCGATCAACCTGCGTCCCCTGTAATAAAGGGTACGTTGCACGGATCGTGCTTGGGGAGCAGAGCTATCTGCTCCCCATTTAGTTGTGCGGTGCCCATCCGCACGCCACTTTCAGAGGGCACATGGCTAAGGAAGAAGAACTCGAGTTCGAAGGTGTCGTGGTGGAAATTCTCCCCGACGCCCGCTGCCGCGTGAAACTCGACAACGGCCACGAGATCGTCGCCTATACGTCGGGCCGCATGAAGAAAAACCGCATCCGCATTCTGGCCGGCGATAAGGTCACGGTTGCGATGACGCCATACGATCTCACCAAGGGCCGCATCAATTTCCGCCACAAGGACACGCGCGGTGGCCCGCCTCCGGGTGCCGGTGGTCCGCCCGGCGGTGGCCAGCAGCGCCGTCGCTGAGCGCAGCGCAACATTGCAACACGGACGAGGCCGGCCGCCACAAGCGCCGGCCTGAATTTTTTGCGCCTAACGCCTTGGCTAAAACACCCGGTGCGGGAAATAGCGCGAAACGATTTCGTCAAAACGCCCGGACGAGCGCACCTTATGCAGCGCTGAATTCAACAGCGCCCGGATCTGCGGATCGCTGCGCGGCACCGCAATCCCAATCCCGTCGCCGAAATAGCGCGGCTCGAAAAACGGCCCGCCGCGCAATTCGCAGCATCGCCGAGACAGTGTTCCATTGATCCAGAACGACAGCCCGATGCCGTCGTCGAACACATAATCCGTCTTGCCCTGCAGCAGCGCTTCCCGCGCCAGTTCCGAAGTCTCAAACACCTGCACCCGGCTGTCGCGAAAGAACGTTTTCAGAAACGCTTCGTGCGGCGTGCCCCGCGCCACCGCGATCGATCGCCCATAGAGCTGATCCGGAGCGATCTCGACCTTTTCGGTCTCGGTCTTCGCCGCAAACCGCCCCGGCGTATGGAAGTACCGATCGGTGAATTCGACGTCGCGCAGCGCCTCCGCCGTCACCGCATGGCCCGCGATCACCGCGTCCGCCTCGCCGCGCTTCAACGCAACCAGCAACTCCTCCCAAGGCCGCACGCGGATATCGCACGCCGCCCCGATCTCGTTACACAGCGCACGGGCCAGGTCGACGTTGAACCCATTCAGCACACCGTCTTCGTCAAGATAGTTGAACGGCGGGAAATCGCCCTCGGTCAGAAATCGCACCACGACGCGCCGCGGTTGCTGCGCTTGTGCAGCGCCGGTCCCGGTCGCATCCTGCGCCCAGACAGGATACGGCGGAGTCAGAAGGGTCGCCGAACCTATTAAAAATCCAAGGATCGCAGCGATCCCGCGACCGATTACGGCACTGCTTGGCATAAAGATCATCAGCATTGCACGTTCCAGCTGTTCAGTTCACGCCGTTTAACGTAGTCTGCCGACGGATGGTTGGGGCAGGTGACGACTGCCGAGTTTGTCGTGCGGACGGGCGGTCGTGTCAAATCCTCGGCTTCGCAAGCAGCAGATTTCTTTGGGGACGTTGCCGGCCTCCCTGCGCGCGCCCGCCGATCCGGGCTGGGCGGAGGCGCTGCGCGAGAAGAGCCCGGATCTCTCCGCCGCGTCGCCGATGGCGCGTTGGCAGCAAACCTTGTTCGCCCTTGCCATTCTGGCACTTGCCTTAGGGTTCTGGTCCGACGCTGACGCCACCGCCATGCTCACCATGGCTCTTCTCACCCCTGCATTTCTGTGCGTCGCGCTCATCCGCGCGGCCGCTCTCGTGGACAGTCTCCGGACCAGCGCTCCGCCACCAACCGCCCTTCCGGCCAACGACGATGACCTCCCCGTCTATTCAATCCTCGTCCCGCTCTACCGCGAAGCCCACATGGCCCCGGCCCTCATCGCCGCGCTCGATCGCCTAGATTGGCCGGCAGCCCGCCGAGATATCTTGATCATCACCGAAGCCGACGACGCCGATACGCGCGAAGCTTTCCGTGCCGCGATTGCCAACCGACCCGGCATGCGCATTCTGACAGTTCCGGCAGGCATGCCGCGCACCAAACCGCGTGCCCTGATGTACGCCTTGCCCGAAGCCACCGGCGAATTCGTCGTGGTGTATGACGCCGAGGACGAACCCAACTCCGATCAACTCCAACGCGCCTATCACTGCTTTCAGACGGGCGGCCCACGCCTAGGCTGCCTGCAAGCCCACCTCAACATTTACAATTCGCAGACGAGTTGGATCACGCGCCAGTTCACGCTGGAATACACCGCGCTATTCGACGCGATCCTCCCCACCGTCGAACGCCTTCGCCTGCCCATCCCGCTCGGCGGCACCTCCAATCACTTCCGCCGCAGCGTGCTGGAGTCGAGCGGCGGCTGGGACCCTTACAACGTCACCGAAGACGCCGATCTCGGAGTCCGTCTTGCCCGTCAAGGCTGGCGCGTGTCGATGCTAGATTCCGTGACATGGGAAGAAGCGCCCAGCACCGGCACCGCTTGGTTCGGCCAACGGGCGAGATGGCTGAAAGGCTGGATGCAAACCTCCCTCGTCCATTTGCGCCATCCGCGCAAACTCTGGCGCGAACTGGGCCCCCGCGCATTTTTTGGATTCAACGTTTTGATGGGCGGCGTCATCCTCTCAGCCCTGGTCCATCCACTCGTGTACGCCTATGCGCTCTGGAAAGTCTCAGCCGGCGATCTCTCACTATGGCCGCCGCAAGGTTGGCCGGCCGTCGTTTGGTGGGCCGGCGTTGCCAATCTCGCCTTCGCCTACATCGTCGGCATCGCACTCGCCGCGCTCGCAACCCTCCGTCGCCACAACGCCCGGCTCGCAAGCCACGCATTCCTGCTCCCCGTCTATTGGATGATGATCTCGTGCGCCGCCTACCGCGCCCTCGCCGACCTCGCACTCCGCCCCTACCACTGGCGCAAAACCACCCACACCGCTCGCAAGCAGAAAGAGACGACCCGCAGACTGTAGATTTGACCATGTCGGGCCGCAGGCCCGTGGAGCAAGGCGACCCGCCGCAAGCGGCGCCCTAGCGGAGCGCGGCCCTCGGGCGCGCGTGAGCTATCAAGTATGGAGCGGGCGAAGGGAATCGAACCCCCGCGCGTAGGCGCGCAAAACAAAAAGAAAACGAGGGTCTGTGAAGTCGAATGGAGCGGGCGAAGGGAATCGAACCCCCGCGCGTAGGCGCGCAAAACAAAAAGAAAACGAGGGTCTGTGAGGTCGAATGGAGCGGGCGAAGGGAATCGAACCCTCGTATGCAGCTTGGGAAGCTGCCGTTCTACCATTGAACTACGCTGCCGTTCTACCATTGAACTACGCCCGCGGCGCGCCACCGATAGCATGGCCCCCTGGCCATGAACAAGGCACTGCGAAACTTCTCATATCGTGGTTCGTATGGGCTTGAGCCGCCCGCCGCGACAGCGCAGTGTGGCCGCCAGAAGCCAAAGGGACGAACCCGTGACTGTTGAGCCTAAAACCGTTACCGCCGCCCTGCCGGTCGCAAAGTTTGCCGACCCCGACCGCACCGCCAAAGGCGAACCCCGCGCCACCGTCGCGCTGACCCGCCTCGACACGCTGTGGATCAACACCGGCACGCTCTGCAACATCACCTGCCGCAACTGCTACATTGAATCGAGCCCCACGAACGACCGTCTCGCCTACATCACCGCCGCCGAAGTCGCCCCCTTCCTCGCCGAAGCCCAAAAGCTCGGCACGCGCGAAATTGGCTTTACCGGCGGCGAGCCGTTCCTGAACCCCGAATTCGAAACAATCCTCACGGCGACGCTGGAGAGCGGCTTCGAAGCTCTTGTCCTGACCAACGCTATGGCCCCCATGCAACGCCCCGGTGTCAAAGCCTGGCTCCTAAATTTGCATGAACGCTTCGCCGGCAAACTCACCCTCCGCGTTAGCCTCGATCACTTCACCGAAGCACTGCATGATGAAGAGCGCGGCCCCGGCTCCTTCGCCAAAGCAGTCGAAGGCACCGATTGGCTGCTTAGCCACGGCTTCCGCATCGCCATCGCCGGCCGCACCTGCTGGGGCGAAAGCCACGGCGAAGGGCTCGCGGGCTACGCACGGCTGTTTGAAGATCGCGGCTGGCCGCTCGATGCACATATGACGCGCGATCTCGTCCTCTTCCCCGAAATGGATGGCGCCCTCGACGTCCCCGAGATCACCCCGGCCTGCTGGGGCATCCTCAACACGAGCCCCGGCGCCATGATGTGCGCCACCTCGCGCATGGTTGTTAAGCGCAAGGATGCCGCCACACCTGCGGTCCTCCCCTGCACGCTCCTCCCCTATGACGAGCGCTTCGAAATGGGTGAAACGCTCGCCAAATCCGCCCGCGCCGACGGCGGTATGTTCGATCGCGGCGCCGTCAAACTCGCCCACCCGCATTGTTCGCGCTTCTGCGTGCTCGGTGGCGGCAGCTGCTCCTGACCAACATAAAGCCCCGGAGCATTGCCGCTCCGGGGCTTTATGTCATCGCAGTTGCAGCGCGGCTTACTTCTTGGCGACGAGCGCGTCGCGGATTTCCTTCAGATAAACTTCCGACGGCGGCGGTGCGGCCGGAGCGGGAGCCGGTGCCGGCTTCTTCATCGAGTTCATCGCCTTGACGAGGAGGAAGATCGCAAACGCTGTGATCAGGAACTTGATGACCGCATTGAGGAACAGGCCGTACTTGATGCCCACGCCGTCGCCGGTCGGCGTCGGCAGAGTCACGGCCAGCGTCGAGAAGTCCACCCCGGCCATCGCATAGCCGATCGGCGGCATGATAATGTTATCAACGAGCGTCGAGACGATCGGCGCGAACGCCGCGCCCATGATGACACCGACCGCGAGGTCGACGACGTTGCCCTTCATCGCGAATTCGCGAAATTCTTGGATCATGCCCATGGTAGTCTTCCCCTGTTTGCCAAGCTGGCCGATTCCGTGCGCCGAAGCGGCCGCACCAAAACGCCCCGCGTCGCCGCAATCCGGCGATTCGCTGGCCGGACGATAGGCAACCTGACGCTGCGGGACAATCCTTAGACGGCCTTTCATTTATTCCGCTGACGGGAATATCCTTCCCGCAAATCAGCCGATTGCAGCATCCGATGAAGCGCCACCGCCCGGCCATGCACCCGCCGGACAAACAAAAGGCGAAAACCTGCTGGTACGTGACCGATCCTGGGCTAAACAATCCGCTGCCCCGCTCCCGGGAGGGTCGGGCCGGCGCACGGAGGGGGACGCGGGATGATCGAGCGCAAGGAACGCAAGCCCTACTGGCGGCACACCAAGTGGCAAATGTTCGCCAGCTTGGTCCCGTTTCTCGCGGTGATCATCATCCTGCCGCTCTACGCCGAGCAATTGAACTCCAACAAGTTCCTCGGCTTCCCGCTCGGCTACTTCCTCGCCGCCCACGGCCTCGTGCTGATCGCCGTCATTACGGTCGCGAGCTTCGTCCGCCAACAGGACGCGATCGACCACTGGCACGGCGCCCATGAGGACAATTGACGGCGATGGCCAATCTCTCCCCGTCGCGCGCCGTAAATCCCCGTCTGGGATCTTACTTCGGCATTTTCCTCAGCGCCTTTGCGGCCATCGCGCTGCTGAGCCTGATCCTCTACGGGCTCGGTATCGACATCCCGGTTTTAAGTCTGGCGATGTTGCTTGGTCCTCTCGGTCTCTACGCCGGCATCGGCTTGTCAACGCACGCCACCGACCCGCTTGATTTCTTCGCCGCCGGCCGTCGCGTCCCCGCATTTTTCAACGGCCTTGTACTGGCCATGTCAGCGTTCGGCGCCACCGGTCTCGTCGCGCTGACCGGCTTGTTCTTCCTCATTGGCTTCGACGCGCTCTTCATCGCCATTGGTGCGCTGGGCGGCTTCGTCATCATGGCCGTCCTGCTTGCCCCGTTTCTGCGCAAATTCGGCGCCTACACCATCCCGAGCTACCTCGGCCGCCGTTTCGAATCTCGGCCACTCCGCCTCGCCTCGGCCCTTGTTGTGGCCGCGCCCATCCTCATGGTGTTGTCCGCCGAACTCCGCTTCGTCGCTGAAGCCGCCGTGCAATTATCGGGGTGGACCCGCGGCCAGATCTTCTTGCTGATTTATCTCGTCCTGCTGGCCACGCTGGTCACCGGCGGCATGCGCTCCATGACGTGGTCGGGCGTCGCCCAAAGCCTTGCGGCCTTCTTCGCCATCATGGTCCCAGTCATCATCGTCGCCGCCATCGTGACGACCATGCCCGTGCCGCAGCTGACGCATGGACCCGTGTTGCGTGCCGTCGGGCGCAACGAGGCCATTCAGGGCTTGCCGATCATTCTACCGCCCATGCTCGCCTTCGACCTCCCTGGCCCCGAACTGCAACCTATTCTGAAGCGCTTCGCCGACCCATTTGGCGCTATAGGGGAAAGCGCCTTTGTTCTCGGCACCCTGTCGATGATCGCGGGCGTGGCGTCTGCCCCGTGGCTGCTGCCGCGCTTAGCCGCCGCTCCAGGGGTCTATGAAGCCCGCAAAACGCTGGGCTGGGCGACATTTATTTTCGGTATCGCCATGCTGTCCGCGGCCTCCATCGCTGTGTTCATGCGCGACTACCTGATGGACCTCCTCGCCACCCCCGGCCCCGCCGTGGTCCCACCGTGGCTCGCCGATCTGGCCAAGCGCGGCTTCGCCTCGATTACCGAAACAGGCACTCAATTCACCACCCAGAGCATCAGCTTTGCCCGCGATAGCGTGGTTTTGAGCCTGCCGGTCGCCGCTGAACTGCCGCCCATGCTGCTCGATCTCACGCTTGCGGCCATCGTCGCGGGCGGATTGGTCACCGCCAGCGCCGCAACCACCGCGCTCGGCCACATCCTGTCCGAAGACATCCTGTTCGGCACGACTTGGGAACCGCCCCACGGCTCCTCCCGGCTCCATGCGGGCCGCGTTGGAATCGCGGTCGCCGCGGTATCGGGCATTCTGGCCGCCGCCTTCCTGACGACAGACCCGCTCCGTGTCGTCCTCTGCGCCTTCGCGATCGGCGGGTCCTCCCTGTTCTCGGTGCTGGTGCTCTCCATCTGGTGGAAGCGCATGAACGCTTATGGCGCCATGGCCGGCGTTCTCACCGGCTTCGGGGTCGCTGTTCTGGTCGTGATGGGTGGTCAAGCTGAAGGAGCCGCCGTCCCCAGTGCGCTAGCAGCCATGATCGGCATCCCGGCCTCGATGGCCGCCGTATTCGCCGTCTCGTTCGCGACCCCGGCCCCAAGCCGCCATGTTCTAGAAATGGTCCGCGACATCCGCATTCCAGGCGGCGAAATCCTTTACGACCGCGAACTGCGCACCCAGCGTCTCAAGAAGCAGCGGCAACTCGGCTAACCTTCCCGTCCCGCACGGCGTGTTTTCAGGTAGCCTAAAAGCCGCGAAACTCCTACTTAGGTCTGAGGCGGTTCGCTGGGCGGCGCCGCAGCCAAAACGCGCTTATCAACCGCACCAAGACTTTGCCCCGGAGCTTGGTGCCGGTCTCCCTATGATGGACACGATGACGATCGACGGCTGCACATTTGGCCCCGGATATCCGACCCGGAAACGAGAGGGTGGCACGCCATGATGCCGATCACCTCTGGCGCCCCCGTGCGCACCACGGGCCAGAAGCCACGCATCCTGGTCGCCGACAAAAATCCAGTCGTGCGAACCGGCTTGGCCGAACTCATCGGGCGCGATGGCCGCTTCGACATCGTCTCCACCGTCGCAACGGGCGGCGCCTTCATCGCGGCATGCACTGAGGGCCAGGTCGACATCGGCCTTATCGGCTGGTCGCTCCCCGACATGACCGGCGGCGACGTGCTCGAAACGTTGAAGCGGCGCCAGATCGGCACGCGCGTTATCATCTACACCGGTGAATCCGTTGCCGACGTCCTGCGCCAGACGATTAAGTCCGGTGCATGGGGATTCATTTCAAAGAGTGACGAACCACCCGTGCTGCTCGATACGATCTCGTGGGTCGCGCGCGGACGATTGTGTTTCCCCTACGTTGATCTCGAAACACTGTCGCAAGATCCACTCGAGATGCTCACGTCGCGCGAACGCGAACTGTTGGCGGCCCTGGCCAATGGGTGGTCAAATCTTCAGATCGCGTCGCGCATTGGCATCTCGCGCAATACGGTGAAATACCACTTGAAGAATCTTTACGACAAACTGGGCGTCAATAATCGCGCCATGGCCGTTGCGCTCTACATGTCCAAAACCACGCGCACGCCCCTCCAGGACACGTCGGCGGGGTAGGTTCGGCGCTACCCGTTTGGATGGCAGCGCACCACCTTTGACCGGTATGAAACCCACCCAACTGAGCCGCAAATCTCGCCGCGCGGGTATTGTGATGCCCTAAGCAATCGTGAATGTTGCGCCCGACCAGACGGTGGTATGTCGAGGGTTCTGAACCGGACCCTGTAGATCGCCACGGCCCGGCAGAAGTTTTTCATCTGCAGCGAATGCCGCGCCTGAAAGCGTCCTTGGATAGAGACGCTCGACTTCGCGACGCCGCCGCGAGTTCGAACCGACGACTGGAGGAAACATCATGTCCGTGACGCCGCATCTCTTCATCCCCGGCCCGACCAATATCCCTGAAGCCGTCCGCATGGCCATGAACGTGCCCATGATCGACATGCGCTCGGGCGAATTCCCCAAGCTGACGCTGCCGATCTTCGAAGACCTCAAGAAGGTCTTCAAGATGAAGGACGGCCGGGTCTTCATTTTCCCGTCGTCGGGCACGGGTGCATGGGAATCGGCGATCCAGAACACGCTGAAGACGGGCGACAAGGTTCTCATGAGCCGCTTCGGTCAGTTCTCGCTCCTCTGGGTCGACATGGCTGAACGACTCGGCCTCAAGGTCGAACTCTGCGACGAAGAGTGGGGCACGGGCGTTCCGCTCGAAAAGTATGCCGACATCCTCGCCAAGGATAAGGCTCACGAGATCAAGGCTGTCTTCGCAACCCACAACGAAACTGCAACGGGCGTGACGTCCGACATCGCCGGCGTCCGCAAGGCGCTCGATGCCGCCAAGCATCCCGCTCTCCTGTTCGTCGACAGCGTCTCGGGCGTCGGTTCGCTCGACATGCGCATGGGCGAATGGGGCGTCGATTGCTGCGTCTCCGGCTCGCAGAAGGGTTTCATGCTCCCGACCGGCCTCGGCATCCTCGCCGTCAGCCAGAAGGCACTCGACGCGAACAAGGCCGGTGGCGGCATGCCGCGCTGCTTCCTTGCTTGGGAAGACCACATCAAGACCAACGACCTCGGCTACTTCCCCTACACGCCGGCAACGCAGCTCATCCAAGGCCTGCGCGCCTCGCTTGATCTGATCGCCGCCGAAGGTCTCGAAAACATCTTCGCCCGCCATCATCGCCTCGCCAACGGCGTCCGCGCCGCAGTCGATGCATGGGGCTTGAAGCTGTGTGCCAAGGAGCCGAAGTGGCACTCCGACACCGTCTCGGCGATCCTTGCACCTGAAGGCGTCGACAGCGCCCAGATCGTGAAGACCGCCTACTACCGCTACAACACCTCGCTCGGCGTCGGCCTCAACAAGGTCGCCGGCCGCGTCTTCCGCATCGGTCACCTCGGTGCACTGGATGAGTTCATGATCGGTGGCGTGCTCTTCGCCGTCGAAATGACGCTCAAGGATTGCGGCGTGCCGGTGAAGTTCGGTTCGGGCACCGGTGCCGCGGCCGAGTACTTCAACTCCACCGCGACGAAGGCCGCCGAGCTGCCGAAGGCCAAGGCAGCCTAAGTAAAATCCGGCGGCACTCTCGAACAGGGTGCCGCCGCTCTTCTGACCGGCATCAGCTTCTCCGGCCCGGCCCCGCCCGGTCGATGAGCGTGGTGCGCCACACGACCATTCGAAATCTCGCAAGACAACAAGGAAACGTCCGATGAGCTTTACCCTCTACCCGCTCAAGAAGCAGCGTCTGCAGCGCTCTGAGCTTGCCGTACCCGGCTCCAACGTCACCATGATCGAGAAGGCGCTCGTATCGGCCGCCGACTACGTGTTCCTTGATTGCGAAGACGCCGTCGCTCCGCCGGACAAGGAACAGGCCCGCAAAAACATCATTCAGGCCCTGAACGATCTTGACTGGAAGGGCCACGGCAAGACCGTGTCCGTCCGCATCAACGGCCTCGACACCCATTACTGCTACCGCGACGTCGTCGACATCGTCGAGCAGGCCGGCTCTAAGCTCGACACTATTCTGATCCCGAAGGTTGGCGTCCCCGCCGACGTCTACGCGATCGAAACGATCGTCAGCCAGATCGAAGAAGCCAAGAAGCTTCCCCACAAGATCGGCACCGAAGCGCTCATCGAAACGCCGCTCGGTATGGCCAACGTTGAAGCGATTGCGTCCGCCAACAGCCGCCTTGAAGCCATGCACTTTGGCGTCGCCGACTACGCGGCCTTCAACAAGGCCCGCACCGTCGTCATCGGCGGTCTGAACCCCGACTATCCCGGCGACCAGTGGCACTTCGCCATCTCGCGCATGACGGTCGCCTGCCGCGCCTACGGCCTGCGTCCCATCGACGGCCCGTTCGGCGACTTCTCCGATCCCGCCGGCTACACCGCCGGTGCCAAGCGCGCCGCCGCATTGGGCGTTGAAGGTAAGTGGGCGATCCATCCGACCCAGATCGAACTCGCCAACGCTGTCTTCTCGCCGACGGCCGCCGAAGTCGAAAAGGCCAAGCGCATCATCGCCGCCCTGAAGGAAGCAGAAGCTCAAGGCAAGGGCGCCGCATCGCTTGACGGCAAGATGATCGACGCCGCTTCCGAGAAGATGGCAACGAACATCCTCGTCGTCGCGGACAAGATCGCGTCGAGCGCAGGCAAGTAAGCATCGACGTACGGCGGAATTCGATTTGAGGAGGTCCGACAATGGACATTCACGAATACCAGGCCAAGGAACTGCTCTCTAGGTTCGGCGTCGCCGTCCCCCGTGGCGGCCTCGCCTACAGCCCTGAACAGGCAGTCTATCGTGCAAACGAGATCGGGGGCTCGAAGTGGGCTGTGAAAGCACAGATCCACTCCGGCGCTCGCGGTAAGGCTGGTGGCATCAAACTCTGCCGGACCGACAACGACATCGAGGAAGCAGCCGAGTCACTCCTCGGCAAGCGCCTCGTCACGGTGCAGACGGGCCCCACGGGCAAACTCGTCTCGCGTCTCTACATCGAAGAGGCAACAGACATCGACAAGGAGATCTACCTCTCCTTCGTCATGGACCGCGCGGCTGAACGCATCGTGGTTGTTGCCTCCGCGGCGGGCGGCATGGACATCGAAGAGATTTCCCATAGCCGCCCCGACACGCTCATCAAGGTGCAGGTCGACCCCGCGGTCGGCATGCAGGGCTTCCAGGCCCGTGAGGTCGCGTTCGGTCTCGGCATCGAGCCTGAACTCATCTCCAAGATGGAGCGCACCATCCTCGGCGCCTACCGCGCCTTCCGCGATCTTGACGCCACGATGGTCGAGATCAACCCGCTCGTCATCACCAAGCAGAAGAATGTCGTGGCCCTCGACGCCAAGATGAGCTTCGACGAGAACGCGCTCTTCCGCCGTCCTCAAATCGCGGAATTGCGCGACAAGAGCCAAGAAGACCCGCGCGAAACCTACGCCTCCGACCGCGGTCTGGCCTACGTCGGCCTCGACGGCGACATCGGCTGCATCGTCAACGGCGCCGGTCTCGCCATGGCCACGCTCGACATGATCAAGCTGGCCGGCGGCGAACCTGCCAACTTCCTCGACATCGGCGGCGGCGCCAGCCCCGAGCGCGTGACGAAGTCGTTCAAGGCCGTTCTTCGCGACAAGAACGTGAAGGCAATCCTGGTCAACGTTTTCGCCGGCATCAACCGCTGCGACTGGGTTGCGAAGGGTGTTGTCGACGCGGTCAAGGAACTTGAGATCAAGATGCCGATCGTGGTCCGCCTCGCCGGTACGAACGTCGAAGAAGGTCGCCGCATCATCGATACGAGCGGCCTCACTGTGATCAGCGCCGAATCGCTGGCGGATGCAGCGGCCAAAGCCGTCGCCGCCGCCAAGTCCGCGGCTTGAGGAAAGAGGAGTAGGTCTCATGGCGATCTTCATCAACGAGAACACCTCGATCCTGATCCAAGGCTTCACCGGCCGCATCGGGACATTCCACGCTCAGGAAATGATCGACTACGGCTCCAACGTGGTCGGTGGCGTCACGCCCGGCAAAGGTGGCTCCACCCATCTCGGCCGTCCCGTGTTCAACACGGTCAAAGGCGCCGTCCAGGAAACCGGCGCCGAAGCCTCCATCGTCTTCGTGCCCCCGCCCTTCGCGGCCGACGCGATCATGGAAGCAGCCGACGCCGGCATCCGCTACTGCGTCTGCATCACCGACGGCATTCCCGCGCAAGATATGATCCGCGTGAAGCGCTACATGCGCCGCTATAAAAAAGAGCAGCGCATGATCCTCACGGGCCCGAACTGCGCCGGCACCATCTCGCCCGGCAAAGCCATGCTCGGCATCATGCCCGGTCACATCTACATGCCGGGCCGCGTCGGCATCGTCGGCCGCTCCGGCACGCTGGGCTATGAAGCAGCAGCCCAGCTGAAGGACCTCGGCATCGGCGTGTCGACCTCGGTCGGCATCGGTGGCGACCCGATCAACGGCTCCTCGCATCGCGACATCCTCGAGCACTTCGAGAACGATCCCGACACCGACGCCATCCTGATGATCGGCGAAATCGGCGGACCGCAGGAAGCCGAAGCCGGCATGTGGGCCAAAGAAAATATGAAGAAGCCGGTTGTGGCCTACATCGCAGGTCTGTCGGCGCCCAAGGGCCGCCGCATGGGCCATGCCGGTGCGATCGTCTCCGCATTCGGTGAATCGGCCGCTGAAAAGGTCGAAATCCTGAAGGGCTGCGGCGTGTCCATCGCGCCAACACCGTCCGAAATGGGCGCCACCATCGCCAAGGTTCTGCAGGCTCGCAAGGCCGCGTAGCTCCACGTCGCTCGCGCGACAGACGAGTTTGCCGTCCGCGTCCTAACCGATGCGGACGGCCAAAAATGAAGCAAGCATCCGGGCCCCGGGCCGTTCGAGATCTTGCCGGGTGTGGGTCATCGGCCCTACCCTCAGGTTCGAAAGCCTGATCTGGCCCGTCCCCTTCTGGAGGAATGCCGCGTGGATACCATTAATCCGCAGATCTCGGTTCTCGACGAATTCAAGCTGCGCGACGAATTGAAGACCATGCGGTCCCAGATTCCGGACGCGCCCGGCCTAAACCCGATCGTCAATATCGGCTTCTATCTCTCGCGCAGCCTCGAGTCGGGTAAGATCAGCTTCGACGATTTGAAAGCGCTCGCCGGCCGCCTCATGGACCGCGCCTGCGTCCGCCGTGCCGAACGCCTGCGCGAGCAGATCGGCTACGTCGACAACCAGACGACCATCCGCGAATTCTCCACCTTTGTCGCCAAAACCGTCGGCAACGATCCCGATCAGGAAAAGGCCTTCGCCGCGTTCCAGGACCGCTGGGGCCGCGCCCGCAACGGCATCGTGTTCACCGCCCATCCGACCTTCGGCCTCTCCGAAGCGCTGAGCCGCCGCATGGTCGAAATCGCATCCGGCGAAGTCCAGGGCGATCCCGTCATCGGCATGCCCCACCGGCCCGACAGCCCGATCACGCTCGAATACGAGCACAAGGCTGTGCAGGTCTGCATTCACAACCTGCGCGACGCCTTCGAAGAACTCTTGAACGGCTTCTACTCCGTTGCCGCCGCTGGCTTCGGCGAGCGCGCCTACAAGTTCCGACCCAAGATCGCGACCATTGCCTCCTGGGTGGGCTACGATCTCGATGGCCGCACGGACATCAAGTGGACTCACTCCTTCGTCCTGAAGCTCCAGGAAAAGGTCGCAGCCCTCCACGACATCCGCACCCGCTTCATCATCCTGAAGCATCGCCTGACCGACGACGTCGACGCGCAGCGCATCGCCCGCCAGATCGTTGCCAAGCTCGACCTCGCCATAGCCTCGGCCCAAAAGCAGCTCGACAGCCTGAACAATGCCATCAACGGCAAGAACAAGCTGTCCGAAGCCGCCAACATCATCACCGAGGCCGACGCCTATAATCTCACGTCGCCCGCGCCCGTTTTGGCCCTCATCGATCAGCTGATCGACGCCGTCCCGCAGCCGCAGTCCAAGCGCGAACTGGCCGCCTTGGCGAGCCTCTTTGACCAGACCGGCATGGGCACGTCGCACATTCATCTGCGCGTCAACGCCGTCCAGCTGAACAACGCCTTCCGCGCCTTCGTGCACGAGCCCTGGACGCGCGATCTCACCGAGCGCCAGGCGCTGGCCCGCATCGTGGAAATGATCCGCACAGCCGGCAAGGAAACGGTCAACTTCGAGACCCTCGATCTCGAAACGGCAACCGCCATTCGCCAGTTCGCGCTCGCCGCCCAGTTCCACAAGCACGTCGATCGCGAGACGCCGATCCGCTACCTCATCGCCGAGTGCGAAAGCCCGGCGACGATGCTCATCGCGCTCTTCTTCGCCAAACTGTTCGGCATCGAGCACGTTGTCGATATCTCGCCGCTCTTCGAAACGCCTGCAGCTCTTGAAACCGGCGCCCGCCTGATCGAGCGCTTGCTCGAGGAAGAGGCCTATAAGGATTACGTTCGCGGCCGTAAGCGCATCTGCATCCAGACCGGCTTTTCCGACGCCGGCCGCTTCATCGGCCAGATCGCCGCGACGCTCTCCATCGAGCGTCTGCATCAAGGTCTCGCCGAAGTCCTCGACGCCGACGACCTCGGCGGTGCGGAATTGCTGATCTATTCGACGCACGGCGAATCCATGGGCCGCGGCACCCATCCCGGCCCGATGTCGCGCCGTTTGCGCTATGTCTTCTCGCCCAACGCCCGCCGTCGCTTCGCCGACGCCGGCATCCCGTTGAAGCATGAGACGAGCTGGCAGGGCGGCGACGGCTATCTGTATTTCGCCACCAAGCCGCTCGCCATGCGCGCGCTCGCCACCGTCATCGAAGATGGCGAAACGCCCGATGCCATCGAAGACGAGTTCTACGACGATACCAACCTCGCGCTCGACTTCCTGCTTCGCCTGCGCGCCTATCAGCAAGACTTGTTCGCCCATCCTGGCTATCGCGCGGTGCTCGGTGCGTTCGGTCCGAACATGCTGTTTAAGACCGGCTCCCGCCCCGTGAAGCGTCAGATGGAAGGCGCATCCACCGCCGATCGGGGCGACCCTGCACGCATGCGCGCCATTCCCAACAACGCCATTCTGCAGCAGTTCGGCTACATCGCGAACGTCGTGGCAGGTCTTGGCGCTGCCGTCGGGTCTGAGCGCGAACGCTTTGTCGAAGTGGCCAAGTCCTCCGCCCGCCTGCGTCCGCTGATCGAGATGGTCGCCCGCGGCAAGCAGCTCTCCAGCCTCAACGCCATGGGCGCAAACGCGACCGTGTTCGATCCGGGCTTCTGGGAGATGCGCGCCTCATGGGGCCGCGAGCCGCATCTGGCTGCTGCGTTCAAGAACCTCTCGTCCTTCCTTTTGGAAGACGAGCGCAACGCCGCCATCAACGGCTTGGTCCACGAACTGCGCCTCGACGCGATTGATCTGCACACGCTGCTTGAAGACATCGGCATCGACGGCGGCAAAATTCCCGACGAAAACCGCCTGGAACTGGACCTTCTCCAGGCCATCCGCTTGGCCCTGATCATGCGAGTCTTCATCCTGGCCGGTCAGCTTCCCCGGTTCACCACCCGCGACGTCAGCCACGCCCAGATCGTCGCTTCGGCATTGACACTCGAAGTTCCCGAGGTCATCAACGTCATGCGTCAGGCCTTCCCGAAGCGCACGGGGATGGCTGAAGAGAAGAATGCCTTCAGGGAAACGGCGACGTATCTCCCCCAGGGCATCGACGACTACGGCCGCATCGAGACGGAAATTCTGGAGCCCATGGAGCAGGCCTACGAGGCCATCCGAGAAATCGGCACCGGCATTTCCCACCACTTCGGCGCCTTCGGCTGACGCTAGGGTTTCTGGGTTTCTGGGGAAGAGCGGCCGTCCGCTCGGGGGCGCCGTTGGCGCCCCTTCGCATTTCAAGCCAACTACATCAATCCGAGCATCCGCGGCAGTGTCAGCGACAGCGCCGGCCAGTACGTCACGAGCACCAAAAACGCCAGCATCGAGAGCAGCCACGGCATCACTGCGCGCGACGTCTCCGTCAGCCCGATCTTCGCCACACCGCTTGTCACATAGAGATTGAGCCCGACCGGCGGCGTGATCATGCCGATCTCCATGTTCACCACCATGATGATCCCGAAGTGCACCGGATCGATGCCGAGCTTCGCCGCCACAGGAAAAAGGATCGGCGCCAGAATGAGAATGATCGATGCCGGCTCCATGAATGTGCCGGCAATCAGCAGCAGAATGTTCACGACGATCAGAAACGTGATCCAGTTGAACCCTTGGCCCACGATCCAGTCCGCCACGGTCTGCGGAATGTGCTCGTGTGTCAGCAGGAACGAAAACAGCATCGCGTTGGTGATAATGTAGAGCAGCATCGCGCTCATGTTCGCCGCCGACAGCAGGACCTTCGGCACATCGTTCCACCCGATGTCGCGATAAATGAACTTAGCGACGATGAAGGCATAAACCGCACTCAGCGCCGCCGCCTCGGTCGGCGTAACAAGCCCGCCATAAATGCCCCCAAGCACGACCGCGATCAGTGCCAGCCCCCAGATGCAATCGACGAACGCATCGAACGCCTCACCCCAGGTCGCCCGCGCCGCGCGCGGATAGCCTTCCTTCTTGGCGATCCACCACGTCACGGTTCCAAGCACGATGGCGAGCAGAATGCCGGGCACCACCCCCGCCATGAACAGATCGTCCACTGCTGGCGCGGCCACTCGTTGGCCCTCAGGCCCGCGCGCGCTCATCCCCGCCGTGGCCAGCGCGTACAGCACCATCACAATTGACGGCGGAATGAGAATGCCGAGCGTTCCCGATGACGCGATCACGCCCGCCCCGAAGCGCTTCGGATAGCCCTGCGCCGCCATCGCCGGAATGAGGATCGAGCCAATCGCAATCACGGTCGCCGGCGACGAGCCGGATACGGCGGCAAAAATCGCGCATGCGAGCACGGAAGCAATCCCGAGCCCGCCCGGCCAGTGCCCCGTGATCGCGGTGGCAAACCGGATCATCCGCTTCGCGACCCCGCCATGCGTGAGAAACGCGCCAGCCAGGATGAAGAACGGCACGGCCATGATCTCGAACTTTTCCATGCCGGTGAAAAGTTTGAGCGCCACTGCATCGAGCGGAACGTCAGTAATGGCGAAGAGTACCGTCAGCACCGTCAAGCCGAGCGCGATTGACACCGGTGTCCCGGTCAACAGCAGCGCAATGAGCAAGCCAAAGATGAGCAGCGCCGTCATGTCCGCGCCTCATCGGTCATGACTTCAGACGCGGGATCGTGATGTGGAAGGTCTCCGGTCTTGGCAAAATGTGCCGCGACTTGAAGGAAGCGGAAGCACATCAAGAATGAGCCAAGCGGCAGGCACAGATACACGATCCACATCGGCGCCTCGAGCACGGCCGACACCTGTCCCGAATGAAACAGATGCGCGACCAGCCGCGCCCCGAGCCACCCCACGAACGCCGTGAACCCCGCCCCGCAGAACAGCCCAAACAGCACCATGCGCCGCCGCCACTCGGGCGAAAGCCGGTTCACCAGAATATCGACACCCACATGGATGCCTGTTCGTACCCCATAGGCCGCGCCAAATTTGGCCATCCAGACGAACAGGAAAATGCACAGCTCCTGCGCCCACGTCAGCCGGATCGACAGCAGCCAGAAATAGATCGCGCGCAGCGTCTCGGAGAGATCGGGATATCCCGCATCGCGCGCCCACACGACCATGCCACCCAGATGTGACAGCGAATACCGGTGCACCACGGCGACGAAGATAACGAGCGTCGCAAGTCCCATGAGGGACGCAATGAGGTTTTCTTCCAGCCGGTCGAGCCAGCGCAGCCCCGGTCCCGATGTCATGGCGCCGCCCCCGCCAACTCGGCCTCGATCCGGCGCACCAGATCGGCACCAACCCGCTCCGCCATCCGCGCGCGAACCGGCATGAGCGCAGCCTTCCATGCGGCAAGCTCATCAGACGATGGCGTATGAAAGACGGTCTTGCCCGTCTTGAGCATTGCCTCCATCGCCTCGTCGTTCTCCCGCGCCGCCTCCGCATTTGCATAAGGCGTCGCCTCCCGCACCGCTCGCTCGATGGCCGTGCGAATGTCCGCCGGAAGACCGTTCCAGAAGTCGCGATTGACGATCAGCGCGTAACCCAGAAACCCGTGATTGGTCATCGTCGCGTGCCGCTGCACCTCGAACATTTTTTGATTGTAGAAGTTGGCCGGTGGATTCTCCGTCCCATCCACCACGCCCGACGACAGCGCCTGATAGGCCTCGGAAAACGCCAGCACCTGCGGCAGCGCCCCAAGCGCCGTCATCTGGTCTTCGATCACGCGCGACGATTGAATGCGCACTTTGAGACCTAGAAGATCGTCCGGCTGCTTGAGCGGCGTGTTTGCCGATAAAATCTTGAACCCGTTATTCCAGTATCCAAGCCCGACGATTCCCTTCGCCTCGAGCTGACCCAGAATGTCCTTACCAATCGGCCCCTCGGTCACCCGCGCCAGTTCCGTTGTGTCGCGAAACAGAAACGGAATATCAAAAACCTCGAACGCCTTGATCCCCAGGGGTCCAAATTTCGACAGCGACGGTGCTAGCATCTCGACCGCGCCGAGCTGCAACGCCTCCAGCTCCTCTTTGTCTTTGTAAAGCTGCGAGTTGGGATAAAGCTCGATCCGGACGCGCCCGCCCGTATACTGCTCAGCCAGCGCCTTGAACCGCTCCGCACCTTTGCTCTTGTGCGCTTGCGGCGCCGCCACGTGACTGAACTTGATGACGATCGGCTCGGCTGCAGCTGGCGGCTCGGCCATTGCAAAGCCCGCCTCCAGGACGGTCGCGAAAAAGAGAACAAAAGCGCGACGCATCACGTCTGTCAGCTCAGGGGTAAGGGCGCAGGCTGCCTCTATGGTGGGGCAAGCGCTGTCACTGTCAAGCGCGGCGCGCGTCCTGCTCGCGCATCCGGCGCCCTTCGTCCCAATCCTTCATCACCGCGCGCACGAACCTCAATACCCGCTTCGTGCGCTGCGCATCCTCCCGGGCCAGACACCAGCAGCCGCAACAGAACCCGGGCCGCTTCGCCAGCCATAGGGTCAATACGTAGTCATTGGCAGCATGCATGGCAGGCTCCGGTTCGTCAGCGTTTGCGGCCGCGCCCCTCCGGCTGCTGGGCGGCCTGCAACTCGGCGGCGGTCAGCGCGAACACCTCACCCGAGCTATCCTCTGTCTCTAGCCAGAGAAAGGGCAGCTGCGGAAACTCCTCCTCAAGGATATCGAGCCCCGTCCCCACTTCAACGACCAATACGCCGTCCCGTTCCAGATGCCGGCCGGCCTCCGCCAGGATCCGCCGCACCAGGTCGAGACCGTCATCCCCGCCCGCATGCGCCATCACTGGCTCGGCTTGATACTCAGGCGGGAACGCGGCCACTGCCTCGGCCGAAACATAAGGAGGATTTGAAATTATGAGGTCGTACTTGCGCGAACCGAGCGCCGCAAAAAGATCCGACTGCTGCAACGTCACCCGGTCTTCCAGCCCATAGTCGGCGACATTGCGCTGCGCCACCGCCAGCGCGTCCGCCGACAGATCGACCGCATCGATAATCGCGTTCGGATACGTCAGCGCGGCCAAAATGGCGAGACACCCCGACCCCGTACACAGATCGAGCACAGACGTCACCGCATCCGGGTCCGGCACCACCGTCGCCAGTTCCCCATCGAGCAGCTCGCCGATATAGGATCGCGGCACGATCACGCGTTCGTCCACATAGAAGTCGCGCCCGCGGATATAAGCCCGGTTCACCAGATACGGCGCCGGCTTGCGCGTCGAAACCCGCGCATCTATCAACCCGGCCACCCGCGCCCGCTCCCCTGCCGTCAGCCGGCAATCAAGCCACGGCTCCAATTCATCGATTGGCAGATCAAGCGCCGACAAAATCAGAAAAGCCGCCTCATCGAGCGCCGTCGACGTCCCATGCCCGAACACCAGCCCCGCCGCCCGAAAGCGCGACACGCCATAGCGCAGCCAGTCGCGCACTGAGATCAGGTCGGCAAGGCGGGGATCGGCATCAACATCAGGCATCGCGTGGCAAGCTCCTGGGATCGAACGGGGCGCACCCTAGCGCGTCCCTCGCCCACCCAAAAGCCACGATCGTCATGCCAACGGCCCGCGATCCGTCTTAACCTTTGAATTCCTCTATTTTCCCGAACGCTTCCCTCAAGGCAGACGCCCACGATCCGGAAAGCTTCTTGAAGTATTCGTCGTCCTGGTAAATGCGGCTGTAGCGGCGCACATCCAGGCTGTCGCGCTCATAGAGCAGAAGATCGATCGGCATCCCAACGGACAGATTCGACCGCAGCGTTGAATCGAACGACAGCAGCACGAGCTTGGCCGCCTCGCCCAGCCGCATCCCCGACTGCGCCACGCGATCGAGAATGGGCTTGCCGTACTTGTGTTCGCCGATCTGCAGGAACGGCGCGTCATCCGACGCTTCGATAAAATTCCCTTCGGAATAGATCTGGAATATCCGCGGCGGTTCCGAACCGATCTGCCCGCCCAGAATGAAGGACGCATAAAATCCGCTGCGCGTCGCCTCCAGCGCTTCGCCATCGACACGGCGCACTTCGCGCACAGCATCGCCCACGATCCGCGCCGCGCGATACATCGACGTCGCCGTCATGAGATTGTGCTCGACACCCGAGCCGTCCGCCAGTTGCTCGTTCAAAATGCTGATGACGGATTGGCTGATGCCCAGATTGCCCGCCGTCAGCAGCACGATCACGCGATCGCCCGGCCGGCGCCAAAAGTGCAGCTTCCGGAATTGCGAGATATTGTCGACACCCGCATTCGTGCGCGTGTCGGCGGCAAAAACGATACCGCGGTCAAGTCGCAGGGCGACGCCGTAGGTCATAAGGGATCGGGCTCAAACTATTGCTGTTGTTGAGCGCCTTGCTGCTGGACTTCCACGACGACGTCAAGGGTCTCGTTCTGCCCGCCCCGCCGGTTGCCGCGAATGGGCGCGGCTGTCGCCGCATCGAGCCCCGTTGCCAGCCGGATGTAGCGCTCCGTCGGACACATAAGGTTCGTGGGATCGAAGCCCACCCATCCGAGCCCATCAACCCACGCCTCGGCCCAAGCATGATGTGCGTCAGAAGGCTCCGGCGTCCCTGACAGAAAATACCCGTTGACGTACCGTGCCGGAATCCCGAGCACGCGCGCCCCCGCAATAAAGATATGCGCATGGTCCTGACAAACGCCCGTCCCATCGGCCAACGCTTCGGCCGCACTCGTATGCGAATGCGTCGTGCCGATTTCATAAGATACAGCCTCGCGGGTCGCATGCATCAGCCGGTGCAGCTTGTCGAGCGTGCATCCGCCCTTGCACTTGGCCGTCAGATCGCGAATGGCGTCATCCGGAGCCGTCCGCGGCGTCTCCCGCAAATAGACCCTGAGCGGCGCCGGTTCCGGCAATCCCTTCGCGACGCCAATGCGGTCTGCCGTCTCCACCACGCCGCCGGCCTCAATCGTGATGCTGTCGTGCTCGCCCTGCACGGCTGTGAGATGCACGAGATTACCGAAGCCATCGTGAAACGTCGCGGCGTTCTCGATGCCGGGCGCACGCACCTGCCACGAAACAATCGTCTGCCCGTCGAACGCTGGCGGAGTCAGACGCAGGCTCTCGATGGCGTAGCGGGCCAGGGTATCGTAGCGATAGGTGGTCGTGTGCTTGACGCTGAGCAACATGGCGACCTCAACCGTTGAAGTGGTAGGCTTCGGAAATCTCTTGCGCGACGCGATTGTTGCGGCCGAGGAAGTCCGTCAAAAACTCATGCAGTCCGGATTGGAATATGGTGTCGATGTTCCCATTTTCCAGCATGGCCAACGTTTCATGCGCCATTGGCACGCACTTGTCTTCCTGATCGTAAAACGCCTTCAATCCCGCCACCGCCTGATCGATCTCGAGATAGCAGGCCCGGAGAGACCTCGGCATTTCCGCGCTGAGGATCAGGTAGTCCGCGATGTTCCAGGGTTTGTAGTGCTGCTTATAGACCCACCGGTAACTGCGATGCGCCGACACCGACCGCAAGATCGACGCCCATTGCAGATTATCGACGCTGGAGCCAATCATCTCGTAGCTCGGCAGCAGGACGAAATATTTTACGTCCAGAATGCGCGCCGTGTTGTCGGCCCGCTCCAGAAACGTTCCGAGTTGGCTGAAATAGAATGTGTCGTTGCGCAAAATGGTATTCAGAAGCGCCCCGCGATACGTCGCCGATCGCTCCTTGATCCAGTCGAGCAACGCCGGCAGCCGGTCCGACGTGATGTCGCGCGGATTGATCGCCTCGAAGTCGATCCAGGCGCTGTTGAGGCTCTCCCACATCTCTCGCGTCAGCGACGTGCGTTGCGCCCGTGCATTGCGCCGCGCTATGGAAAGGCAAGATCGGACGCTGGCAGGATTGTCGGCGTCGAATAGGAGAAAATTGATCACATCCGAGGTTGTTGGCGCTTCGTGCTTGGCGAGATATCCCGTCTCGCATCCCGCACTTTGCAACGTCGATCGCCACTCTTCATTGTAGCCCTCCCCTTCGCGGGGAAGCAGCGCGATGCGATAGCCGACCTCGATCAGCCGCGCCATATTCTCCGCGCGTTCCAGATAGCGCGAGAGCCAGAAAAGATCATTTGCCGTGCGGCCGAGCATGAAAGAAACCGGAGTTCGTGTTGGCGTGCTTTCGCGTGTTTTTGTCTCTTAGTCTTGCAAGATCCAGGTGTCCTTTGTCCCGCCCCCTTGGCTCGAGTTCACCACCAGCGAACCTTCGCGCAACGCAACGCGCGTCAAACCACCCGGCACCAGCCGCACTTGATCACCAATGAGCACAAAGGGGCGAAGATCGAGGTGGCGCGGAGCCAGCCCCGCATCGACGAGCGTGGGGCACGTCGAAAGGGCCAGCGTCGGCTGCGCGATATAATTGTGCGGCCGGGCTTTCAGCTTTTCGCGGAACGCTTCGATTTCCTTCTCCGACGCCGTTGGCCCGACAAGCATGCCGTAGCCGCCCGACCCATGCACTTCCTTGACCACCAACTCTTTTAAGTTCTCGAGCACGTAAGCAAGGTCGCTCGGGTTGCGGCAGTTCCGCGTCGGCACGTTATTGAGGATCGGCGGCGCGCCTGTGTAAAATTTCACGATCTCAGGGATGTAGCTGTAGATCGCTTTATCATCCGCAATGCCGGCGCCCGGCGCATTGACGATCGTCACCCGCCCCGACCGGTAAACATCGAACAGCCCCGGCACGCCAAGCATCGACGTCGGTTCAAACACCAGCGGATCGAGGTAGTCGTCATCGATGCGCCGGTAGAGGACGTCGACCTGCTTGAGCCCCTGCGTCGTCTTCATGTAGAGCGCGCCGTCGAGCACCACGAGGTCTTGCCCCTCGACGAGTTCCACACCCATCTGGTCGGCCAAGAACGAATGCTCGAAATACGCGCTGTTATAAAGACCGGGGGTTAAGAGCGCGATGTTGGGCTCCCGGTCGAGATGTTTGTCCGCGACGCTCTCCAGCGTCTTTAACAAATTGTCCGGATAGGTCTCGATCGGCGCTACCCGGTTCTTGGCAAACAGATCCGGAAACATGTGCATCATCGTTTCGCGGTTCTCCAGCATGTAGGAGACCCCCGACGGCGTTCGCGTGTTGTCTTCCAGAACGTAGAACTCGTTCGGACCCGTGCGCACGATGTCGATGCCGATAATGTGCGAATAGATCCCGAGAGGCGGGTCCACGCCAATCATTTCCGGCACGAAGGCGCTGTTCTGGATAACCAATTCTTCCGGAATGCGCCCCGCCCGCAAGATCTCCTGCCGGTGGTAGATGTCGTACATGAAGGCGTTAAGCGCCTTCACACGCTGTTCGATGCCCGCCGCCAGCCGACGCCACTCGGACGCCGAAATGATGCGCGGCACGATATCGAACGGGATCAGCCGCTCCGACGCTTGACCGTCGCCGTACACGGCAAACGTGATGCCGGTTCGCCGGAAAAGCGCTTCCGCTTCCGTCCGCTTCTTCTTCAGGTCGTCGATTTTCTGAGTGCCGAGCCACTCGGCCACGGCGCGATAGGGCTCCCGCACCCCCCCACCGAAGCCATTCATCTCGTCGAAGGCTTTCGACACGTCGCGCGATCCCCCAGCTCGTTTGTTCTTTGACACGTTAGCGCAAAGACCGGGCCAATTAAAAAATGAAATATTTTCAGTGCACTAGTTCATCCCGGTCGGCATTCTGACGGCTGACGAGGCGGCGATTGCACAACATTTAATCACCCAATTGGTTGCAGAGGGCTATGCAAAAATTTTAGGCGCATAGATGTTAACCGCAGTTCGAACGACTCGTCACGCGCCTGCCGCCTGACCCGTCACCGCCGCTTTTGACCGTGATAGTACAGCCATCTGACCGGCCGGCGTGCGGTGGGGTCAAAGCGACAGCGGTTTCGGGGGACATGGTCGAACGCAGGGGGACGGAAGCTGTAACGCATACGGAACACTCCAGTTCCGGCAGTGAGCACGTGGGGCTCATCGTCATTCATGGCGTGGGCGAAACCGAAGCGGGTTGGATCAACGAAAGCCTCATTCCACGCCTTGAGTCGCAGCCCGGCGCCCCCAAGTTCGAAAACCACAGCGAGGTTTATGATCTCCCCGATCGGGGCCGCAACCGGCCAAACCTTCGCTTCAAGGCGTTTGTCCGCCGCGGCCACACGCAAACCGGCGACAGTCTCGCCGTTATGGAAATGACCTGGGCCGATCTTTCGCGCATCGGCACCGGCACGCTGGCCAATGCGCTCGTCATGCTCAAGCTCTTCTACGAAGCACCCCAGGTGCTCAGCGAGTGCTTCTTCGACAAGACCCGCAATGTGTTTGCCACGGTGATTGGAAGCCTGATCCGGCTCGCGAACTGGATTCTCCGCTGGCCCATCACAGGCCTCAATATTGTCGCGCTCGTCTGCGCCCTCGCTCTTCTTCTGCGACAGAGGATGCTGGATACGCCCGACCTTCAGCCGCTGTTCCTCTTTGGTCTGCCGCAAGTGATGACCGCGCTTCTGGCCGGACTGGCAGTTTTGTCCCTGCTCTTCGCCAGGTGGCGGGTCTATCGCGACATCGCCCTCACCGACATCGGCATGTCGACGGCGATGTTCTCCGCACTTTCGGCGGCGGCCATCCTCGTCACCCAGCAATCAATGCCGCCCGAGGTGCTGGCGAATCCGGCCATCTACCTCATGGCCGCCGGTGTTGTCATCTTCGGCTTCTGGCTGATCTGGAATTACGCGATGCTCATCGCGATTCTGTCGCTAGGTGCGCTCGCTGTTCAACAGTGGTTCGAGAAAGACAAAACGGAACGCGTGCCGATCATCCGCCCGGTCGCCGCCGTCAGCCTCAGCGTCGCCCAGGGCGTCATCTACAAAATCGTCATCGCCCTCCTGTGGATTTTCATCTTCGTCACCCTCGACTTCAACGAGCGCACCTCCGGCGCCTGCCTGAACGATCCGCTCCACGCCTGCAGCTACCTCGCCGATGTTCAAAAAAATCTGGTCGGCATCGTTGTCTTCAATCTGCTGGTTGTGTCCGCTCTCGCCGTCACGTTCTTTCTCGTCGCCATCTCCCGCTCGCTTTTGCGCATACCCGCCCGGCGCACGCGCCGCCTCGCGTCGGTCTGGATGCCGCGTATGATCGTCAGCCCCGTGGCGATCGTCGTGCTGCTTCTGGGCACGCTCTTCAATCTCGTGATTTTCTACTGGCGAGATGCAATCCCGGTTGATTTCTATAAGCAGGTCGACGTGCGGCTCGTGCCCTGGCAGGAGGTCGTGAAAGTCATGGTCGGCGGCGGTTCGGCATTGACCGTGGCCTTCTACGCCTTCCGCGCTCTCCAGCATGCGGCCCGCGGCATCCTTCACATCGGCCGCGATCTCGTCGACCACCAGTTCACGCCGCGATTCACACTCTCGCGCCATCTGCTGCCGCGCCCCGCGCACAAGGATGTCGCTCATCCCCGCCGCGCCCGAATCGAAGCCCGTCTCGATGTCCTATTGAAAGAAGTCGTCGACGTCGAAAAATTCGACCGCCTCGTCTTCATCGCCCACAGCCAAGGCAGCGTCATCCTGCATGACTACCTCAGCACCAACCGTGACGATCTTGCGATCCGCAAGGCGCGCCGCATCGACATCCTGACGCTCGGCTCGCCGCTCTCGCACCTCTACCGGTATTATTTCGCGAAATACGAAGCCACCAGCGCCGGACCTGAAGCGCTCAACACGCGTCTCACCTCATGGACCAACATGTGGCGCGTCGATGATCCCATCGGCAATCGCGTCGATCTATTCGGCGGGAATGTCGTGCGCAATATTCCGCTTCGCCCCGGCGGCCACGTCGACTACTGGAAAGACCCCGAGGTCATCCGCGCCATCCTCGACTTGATCGACGAGCGGCCGGTTTCAGCAGAGCATCTGAGCGCGATCGGCGATGAGCAACAGGTGTTCGCCGAACCCGCCCCGGCCTCCGCCTAGACGGCAGCGCTGCGCGTGCCCGGGATCGCCGGCGCAGGACCCGAGAACGTAATCACATCGCCATCGCTGATCGACGCGCCCAGATCCAGGTTGCCACCCGTATACGTGCCGGGGTTCATATCGCGGCCGTTGCACAACACCCGCGCGATCTGGTCGACGGGGATCCCGTAGACCGCAATCAGATCGCCCACGGTCGTCTCCGCCGGTACCTCGATCTTCTCGGCATACCGGGGGCTGTCGCTGAATTTCGTCAGGCTGGCCACGAAGCGGACTTCGACGGTCATCGTCTCGGCTAAGCGCGATGAGGCGGCGGTGATCGAGCGGTCATAGGCGGTCATGTCTGGCTCACGTCAGATTATGCGATCCGCACGCAATCGCTCAATTTGCGCGAGCGCACAATTCCCCGAAAGTCGAACGGGCGCCGGATCCCTCCGGCGCCCGCAAACATGACGTTCATATGAAAGGCGAGATGGCGGTCAGAACAGACCTTCGATCTGCCCCTGATCGTTCAACCGGATGAAATCCGCTGACGGCACCTTCGGCAGCCCGGGCATGGTCATGATGTCCCCCGTCACGACGACGATGAACTCCGCCCCAGCGGAGAGCCGCAGTTCGCGCACCGGCACGATATGCCCCGTCGGCGCGCCGCGCTTGTTCGGATCCGTCGAGAACGAGTACTGCGTCTTCGCCATGCACACGGGCAGATGGCCGAAGCCCATCGCTTCGAGTTCCTTAAAGCGCGTTTCCACCGAGCTGTCGCACGAGATATCGGCCGCCCGGTAGATCTCGGTCGCAATCGTCTTCACCTTGTCGCGCAACGGCATCTCGTCGGGATACAGCGTCTTGAAGTTCGCCTTGCCGCTCTCGCACACGCCCACGACGTGCTGCGCCAGCGCTTCGGTGCCCTTTCCGCCATCCGCCCAGTGCGTGCACAGGAACGCCTTCGTCCCCATGCTCTCGGCCGCCTTCATCACTTCCTGGATTTCCGCCTCCGTATCGGTGATGAACCGGTTGACGGCCACCACTGCCGGGACGCCGAACTTGGCGACGTTCTCGATATGCCGCTTCAGGTTCTCGCAGCCCTTGGCCACCGCGGCGACGTTCTCGCCCTTCAAGTCTTCCTTCTTCACGCCGCCGTGCATCTTGAGCGCCCGCACGGTCGCCACGATCACCGTGGCCGAGGGCGAAAGCCCCGCCTTGCGGCACTTGATGTCGAAGAACTTCTCCGCCCCCAGGTCCGCCCCGAAGCCGGCTTCCGTCACCACGTAATCCGCCAATTTCAGCGCCGTCTTGGTGGCGAGCACCGAATTGCAGCCGTGCGCGATGTTGGCAAACGGCCCGCCGTGGATGAACACCGGATTATTCTCCAGCGTCTGCACCATGTTCGGCATCAGCGCGTCCTTCAGCAGCACGGTCATCGCGCCGTCCGCCTTCACGTCGCGCGCGCGCACCGGCTTCTTGTCGCGCGTGTAGCCGATGATGATGTTGCCGAGCCGGTTCTCAAGGTCCTTCAAATCCCGCGACAGGCACAGAATAGCCATCACTTCCGACGCCACCGTGATGTCGAATCCGTCCTCGCGCGGAAAACCGTTCGAGACGCCGCCGAGCGAATTCACGATAGAGCGCAGCGCGCGGTCATTCATGTCGAGCACGCGGCGCCATTCCACACGGCGGCTGTCGATGCCCAGGCTGTTGCCCCAGTAGATGTGATTGTCGATCAGCGCGGAGAGAAGGTTGTGCGCCGAGGTAATGGCGTGGAAATCGCCCGTGAAGTGCAGGTTGATATCTTCCATCGGCACGACCTGCGCATAGCCGCCACCGGCCGCACCGCCCTTTACGCCGAAGCACGGACCCAGCGACGGCTCGCGCAGCGCCATGATCGCCTTCTTGCCGATCCGGTTCAGGCCATCGCCGAGGCCCACCGTGGTCGTCGTCTTGCCTTCACCTGCCGGCGTCGGGTTGATCGCCGTCACGAGGATCAGTTTGCCATCCGGCCGGCTCTTCAAGCTGTCGATGAAATCCGCCGTCACCTTCGCCTTGGTCGGGCCATACTGCAAAAGCGCGTCCGACGGGATGCCGACCTTGGCGGCCACCTCCGCGATCGGCTTCATCGTGGCTTCGCGAGCAATTTCAATATCGGTCTTCACGGTCACGGCGTGTCCCTCGAATGGAGTTTCTTATGCGTGGGTGAGTAGTTAACCGCGCGCAGCGGGCAAAGCTAGCCGCACGAAAAAAGCGTCTCGGTCGGCGGCGAATATGTCGACTAAAGTCGCAATCGCCAAGCGAGTTGTTGACCCCCCAGGGGCAATTGCGGTGCGGCTTTGCTTCGCACATGCGAAAGCCCGCCGCGGGGCGCGCGGCGGGCTGGAACTTGGGACCCAGGGGGCCAGTCTATCTCTCCCGGAAGGCCCGGTTGATCTGGTCGGCCATCGGCTTAACGAGATAGGATAGCGCTGTCCGCTCTTCAGTCGTGATGTGGACTTCGACGGGGATGCCCGGCTGCAGCTTGTTGGTGCCAAGCTTCGCCCGTTCCGCATCCGGCATCGAAATGCGCGCCGTGAAGTAAATGTCGCCTGTGATCTGGTCGCGGGTCAAATCAGGCGAAATGCTCACCACTTCCCCGACGATCTGAGGCGTTGTCTGCTGGCTGAACGCGCTGAAACGCAAACGTGCCTGCATGCCCACGCGCACCTGATCGATATCTTGCGGAGCAATTTTAGCTTCGACGAGCAGCTTATCGTCTTGCGGAACAATCAGCATGATCTGTTCGCCGGGGTTGATCACGCCGCCCACCGTGAACACCGCCAATTGGTGAACGATACCATCCTGCGGCGCGCGGATATCGACCCGGCGCAATTGATCCGCAGCCGCAATCTTGCGCTCGACGAATTCCGCGATCTTCGTCTGCGCATCGCGCAGTTCGTTGACGACCTCGGTCTTCATTTCCTGGTCAAGTCGCGCCATCTGCAACGCGACTTCCGTCCGCCGTCCGCTCGTCTGCGCCAAGGCCGCTTCGTATTGGCCCAGCTCGCCTTCCAAACGGGCCTGCTCGCGCTTGAGCGCGGCGAGCTTGGCCGTCGTCACGAGTTGCTTGGCTTGCAGACCCGCAAGGCCGGCCAATTCATCCGCGATCAACTTGATTTCACGTGTTTTGGCATCGATTTGCGCGGTAATGCCTTCCGATTCCTGCGTCAGCTGGCCGACACGCTCTTTCAACTGCGACAGCTGACCCGCCTGGGATTCGCGCCGCGACGTAAACAGGCTCTGCTCGCCATTCACGATCTCGGCCACATCCGCTTCGAATGTCCGGCTGGCCAGAATAGCCGGCACGGTCACGATGTCCGAGCCATCCCGCTCCGCCTTCAGCCGCGCTTCGCGCATTAAAAGCTGATCAAGCTGCTTGGAGATCATTTGTTCGTTGGTGCGCGTCAACGTCTCGTCGAGCCGGATCAGAACGTCGCCGGCTTTGACGGTCGAGCCGTTCTTCACGAGAATTTCGCCAACGATCCCACCGGACGGATGTTGCACCTTCTTGACGTTTGACTCGACGACAACAAGGCCGCTGCCGATCACGGCACCGGAAATCGTTGTGCTGGCCGCCCACACACCCAGGCCGCCGACAAGGAAGAACAGCACAGCCAGACCGGCCGCAATGTACCCGCGCACGTTCGCCGCAACCTCGACCTTTATCCGTTGTGGCCGGCTCATTGCATTCCTCCCCGGTCACGATCCGAGAGCTGCTTTGTCATCAAGTTTTCAAAAGTCGGCAGAGTGGGATCCGCCGGCACCGCCGTCATGGCCGGAGGTGTCACGAGCGGACGGAGAGACGCGGTCGGCTTGGCCGATGTTTTTACGCGGCCGTTCTGTGTGGCCGTCGCAGCGGCCGGCTGCGCCGTCACATCGGAAGCAGGCTTGGCCGGAGCGGCAGCCACGGGTTCCAGGGCCGTCACCGGCTGAATGTCGGGTTGTTGCACCGGCTGCGGACGGTGCAGAACATCCTTCAAAACCTCGGACTTCGGCCCAAAAGCAGCCACCTGACCGCGCCCCATGGCCATGACAAGGTCGACGGCGGCAAGCGCCGAGGGCCGGTGCGCGATAACAATAGCAATGCCGCCGCGTTCACGGACCGACTGGATCGCCGCGGTCAGAGCGTTGTCTCCCGCCGTATCAAGGTTGGAGTTGGGCTCGTCCAGAACAACCAGGAATGGATCGCCGTACAGCGCGCGCGCCAAGGCGATGCGCTGCCGCTGACCCGCCGATAGTCCAACCCCGCCTTCGCCGATCTTGGTTTGATAGCCCGCTGGCAAGTTCACGATCATGTCGTGAACGCCCGCGGCTTCAGCCGCCTTCACGATGGTCTCGCTGGTCGCATCGGGATCGAAGCGCGCGATATTCTCCGCCACCGTTCCTGCAAAGAGTGCGATTTCTTGCGGCAGATAGCCGATATGCCGTCCAAGGGCTTCAGGTGACCATTGGTCGAGCGCGGCACCGTCGAGACGCACGCTGCCAGCAGGTGTCAACGGCTGCCAAATGCCCATGAGTGCGCGGGCGAGTGTAGATTTGCCCGATGCGCTGGGACCAATAATGCCCAGGCCATCCCCGGCCTTGAGTGAAAAGCTAACCCCGTGAATGATGGGATTGCGCTCGCCCGGCGCAGCAATCGCGAGATTGCGGACGGCCAGCGATGCAGTCGGCTTCGGCAGCGCAACAAGCTCCTGCTCGTCACTGGTGATGTCCATCGTGTCGAACATCTTCGACAAACGCTCATAGCTCTGCCGCGTCGCGACGAACCCGCGCCAATGGGCAATCGCAGTTTCGATCGGTGCAAGTGCGCGAGCCATGATGATCGATGCGGCAACAATCGTGCCGGGCGAAACTTCGCCGCGGATCACGAGCCACGCGCCAAGGCCAAGGATGCCGGATTGCAGAAACAGCCGCATCACTTTCGAGATGCTGCCGATACCGGAAGCCGCGTCATTCGCGGTCATTTGATCGGTCACGTGCTGTGCGGTCAGCTTTTCCCAGCGGGCCAGCATGCGATCGCCAAGCCCGAGCGCGTGAATGAGTTCCGCATTGCGGCGGGTTTCTTCACCGAATGCAAAGCGCTGGGACGCGCTGCTAACGGCCGACATAGTCGGCTCGCGCGTCTTTTGCTCGGTCAAAAGCGTCAGCGTCACAAGAATGATCGCGCCGAACAGCGCGAACACGCCAAGGATGGGATGGAACAGAAAGACCACGAGCAGATAGACCGGAACCCACGGCAGATCGAACAACGCCGTTGGACCAAGTCCGCTGAAAAAGCCGCGAATGGTGTCGAGATCGCGCACCGGCTGCAGGCCGTCGCCCGACTTGCGGAACCGCAGCGGCATCATCCGGATTGCCCGGTACACGCTCGCCCGCACGTCATTATCAATGCGGACGCCGACGCGGCTCATGACGCGAACGCGAATGAAATCGAGGAAGCCGTTGGCAATATAGAGCAGCGCCATCAGCACGGTCAGGCCGATCAGCGTCGGAATGCTGTTCGACGGAAGCACCCGGTCATAGACCTGGAGCATGTAGAATGAGCCGGTCAGCGCCAGCAAGTTGATCACGCCGGAGAAGAGCCCAACGGCGATCAGAAGCTCTTTTGAACGCCGCAGCGTCCGCTGTAGCGGATTCTGACGGGCAGAACTGGACGAAAGCCCACTCATAACGGCACTCACGCTCCGGAACGCGCCGCCCCCGGATGCAGCCTGAGAGGGGCCGCGACGGAGATCGACGCATGGTTACCGGAGTATTGGTGCCAGAGACTCCTTCACAGATGGCTAACCGTGAGAAGAAAAAGCGTTACGGGAGAGTCACTTGCCGATTTAGCCGTTCATCTTTCGTCAAGCAGCTGGCGGTGCGGCCTTAAAATCCAGCCGGCCAATAAAGGGCTTGCCGTCCTTGTCTCGCGCCCGGAGCTTCGCCGGCGCCTTCGTGAAGACGTTTCTAGAAAGTTGCTCGAACAACTTATTAACAATTTTGGGCTCGCCAAAAGCTGCCACGATCCAAGGAATGTCGCCGGACTTCCAATCGGCCGGCTTGAGATCCATGGGTTGATCGAGCTGCGCCGAAAGGCGCTGATCCACGCTGGCCGAGACCATCGCCCACAACACCACGCCCATCGGAGCAACCACGCCCGTATCTTGCGCCTGCGCCTCTGCAACCGCGAACTGCCCGGTCTGCATGGCCGGAACAACCATCCATTCCAAATCGGCCAGCGTCCGCCCACGCTCCGACTCGGAGCGCATCAGCATGGTCACGATATCGCCGAACGCGCTGGACAGCTGCTTGGCCAACTGCGCGCGGCGCTGCAATTCCTCCTTGGGAAGGGCTTTGGGTTTAACTTTTTCATTGCTGGCCATGGGACAACCCTTGCGATGGGAAACTCAAAAATTAACGCCGCTAAGGAACGCCCGCGGCACTGGAAGTCAAGCCCTACCCGCCCCCACGGCGGCATTCTCTAAGCTCAAATGACGGACATTCATCATTGCTTGCCGATTTCTATGCTGCAATGACAAAGAGATTGGAAACGAACGGCGGGCGGTCGTAAGCGAGCCTTTGGACCCCGCCCCCCCCACCCTTGGAAGCAAAGCACCGGTATGTCCGACGCCATCGATTTGGCCGATTATCTCGCTCGCTGGGTCGACCACAGCCCTGAACGCGAGGCCGTGGCCGCGACCGTGTTGGGTATTGCGCGCGCCAGCATCGCGATCGACGCGCTCATCCGTCAAGGCCCGCTGGCCGGCGCGGTCACCGCCACCACAGGCAAGCAAAGCGGCGTCGACCAGCAAAAAAAGATCGACGTCCTCGCCAACAATCTAATTTTGGACGCGCTGCGCGATTGTCCGGTCTCGTGTTTCGCCTCCGAGGAAATGGACAACCCCCTCCGTATTCACGCAGGCGGCAAACTCGCCGTCGCCGTCGATCCCATCGACGGATCGTCGAACGTCGAGGCCAATATCACGCTGGGCACCATTTTCTCGATACTACCCGCGCTGGCCAGTGGCGCCGATGGCTCGAGCTTCATGCAGCCCGGCCACAATCAACTCGCAGCCGGTTTCACGGTCTATGGACCTTATACGAGCTTCGTCGTGAGCGTCGGCGCCGGAACGCAGATCTTTACGCTCGACCCGGTCGAAAAGCGCTTCATTCGCTCTTTCTACAGCGTCGCAATCCCTGCGGTCACTGCCGAGTTCGCCATCAACAGTTCGAACTACCGCCACTGGGAAGATTGTGTGCGCATTTACGTCGACGACTTGCTGCAAGGCCGCGATGGCCCCCGCGGCAAGGACTTCAACATGCGCTGGACCGCAACGCCGGTATCCGACATCTATCGCATCCTCAACCGCGGCGGCATCTTTCTCTATCCCGGCGATCTCCGCGATGGCTACACCTCCGGCCGCTTGCGCCTTGTTTACGAGGCAAACCCCATCGCTTTTGTGATCGAGCAAGCCGGCGGCGGCGCCTCCACCGGCCGCACCCGTATCCTGGATGTGCAGCCTCAGAGCCTGCATCAGCACACGCCAATCGTCGCCGGCTCGAAAGCCGAAGTCGACTACGTCGTCCGCCTCCACCATGAACCGCACGGTCCCGGTGAGCGCTCGCCCCTTTTCGGCCGCCGCGGCCTTTTCCGAACATGATTGCAGGAAAGTAACGAGAGATGTCCGCCAAGCATCCGATCATTTCGGTCACCGGCTCGTCTGGCGCCGGCACAACCTCCGTCAAGCGCACGTTCGAGCAGATCTTCCGCCGCGAAGGTCTCAACGCCGCCTATATCGAGGGCGATGCGTTCCACCGCTACAACCGCGAAGAGATGCAGGCTGCCATGCAGTCTGCCGAAGAAGCGGGCAACCAGCATTTCAGCCACTTCGGCGTTGAGGCCAATCTTCTAAAAGAACTGGAGCAGGCGTTTCGCTCCTATGGCGAGATTGGCACCGCTCGCACGCGCCACTACGTCCACAATCAAGCCGAGGCGCAGGTCTACGGCACCGAGCCCGGCACCTTCACCGCCTGGGAGGAGATCCCCTACGGCACCGACCTTCTCTTCTACGAAGGCCTCCACGGCGCCACAGTAACCGACAAGGTTAACATCGCCAAATACGCCGACCTGAAAATCGGCGTCGTGCCCGTCATCAACCTGGAGTGGATTCAAAAAATCCACCGCGACCGCGAAGACCGCGGCTACACCACCGACGACGTCGCCACCACCATCCTCCGCCGCATGCCCGACTACGTAAAATATATCTGTCCCCAGTTCACCGAAACGGATATCAATTTCCAGCGCATCCCAACCGTTGATACGTCCAACCCGTTCGTTGCCCGCTGGATCCCCACGCCCGACGAGTCGATGGTCGTGATCCGGTTCAAGTCGCCGCGCGGAATCGACTTCTCGTATCTGTGCTCCATGATCAAGGACAGCTTCATGTCGCGGGCGAATTCCATTGTCATCCCCGGCTCCAAGCTCGATCTCGGGATGCAACTCATCCTCACGCCCATGATCCTGCAGCTGATGGAGCGCAAGCGCCGCACCTTCTTCTGACCGGTTTTACGCTGGTTTTACGCCCCTTTCGGCGCGGCACGCTTGCTCTGCCTGTCCGGCGCGTGTACCCCTCGGCGACGCCATCCCGGAGGAAGCCACATGTCCCGGCCGCTGATCATCGCCCCGTCCATCCTGTCCGCCGACTTCGCCAAGCTCGGCACGGAAGTGCGCGACGTCGATGCGGCCGGCGCCGACTGGATCCACCTCGACGTGATGGACGGCCACTTCGTGCCCAACATCACTTTCGGCCCGCCGGTGATCAAGGCCATCCGCACCGCCTCGCCCAAAGTGTTTGACTGCCACCTGATGATCGCCCCCTGCGATCCCTACCTCGCAGCCTTCGCCGACGCCGGCGCCGACATCATCACCGTCCACGCCGAAGCCGGCCCCCACCTCGACCGCTCGCTCCAGGCCATCAAGGCGCTGGGCAAGAAGGCCGGCGTATCGCTCAATCCGTCGACGCCCGCCAGCGTCATCGAATATGTTCTTGATCGCCTCGACCTCGTTCTCCTGATGACCGTCAACCCCGGCTTCGGCGGTCAGGCTTTCATCCCGTCGGTCATCGAAAAGGTGCGTCAGGTAAAAACTCTCGTCGGCAACCGTCCGATCGATATCGAGATCGACGGCGGCGTCACAGCCGAAACCGCGCCTCTCGTGGTCGCGGCCGGCGCCAACGTCCTAGTCGCAGGCTCCGCCGTCTTCAAAGGCGGCACGCAAGCAGCCTACGCCGAAAACATCCGCGCCATTCGCACCGCAGCCTCCTCCGCCCGCGCCCGCGCGGCATGACGCCGTAATCCCGTGATGCGTTTCGACACGCCGCTGCCCATCGACGACATTCTCGACGATCTCGGCGCCGCCCTGGTTGCACGCTCCTCCGCCGTTCTCGTCGCCCCACCTGGTGCTGGCAAAACGACCCGCGTACCATTGGCACTTCTCGACGCCCCCTGGCTCGGCCCGCGCAACAAAATCCTCGTCCTCGAACCCCGGCGCATCGCCGCCCGCGGCGCTGCTGAGCGCATGGCGAAAACACTTTCTGAGTGCGTCGGCGACACAGTCGGCCTGCGCGCCCGCATGGTTTCCAAAAGCGGACCCAAGACTCGCATTGAGGTCATCACTGAAGGTGTCTTCACGCGCATGATCCTCGATGATCCGTCCCTCGAAGGTGTCGGCGCGATCCTCTTCGACGAATTCCACGAACGCTCACTCGATGCCGACCTCGGCCTCGCCCTTGCCCTCGACACACAAATGGCGCTCCGCGCAGACCTCCGCATTCTCGTCATGTCCGCGACGCTTGATGGCGCCCGCGTCGCAACGATCCTCGGCAACGCCCCCGTCATCGAAAGCGAAGGCCGCGCCTATCCCGTCGAAACGCGCTATCTCGGCCGCGACGCCAACCGCCGTATCGAAGATCAGGTCGTCGACGCAATTGGCCGCGCGCTCCGCGCCGAGCCTGGATCGCTGCTTGTATTCCTGCCCGGCCAAGGCGAGATCAAACGCGTCGAAGAGCGCCTGCAAAACACCATCTCAGACACCAACACGATCCTCGCGCCGCTCTATGGCGCGATGGATATGGCGGCCCAGGATTGCGCCATCGAACCGGCACCCGCCGGAAAGCGCAAAGTCGTCCTCGCTACCGCCATCGCCGAAACCTCGCTCACAATCGAAGGCGTTCGCGTCGTCATCGACAGCGGCCTCCAGCGCGTGCCCCGCTTCGAACCCGATGCCGGCGTCACGCGGCTGGAAACGGTGCGCGTCTCTCGCGCCTCCGCCGACCAGCGCCGCGGCCGCGCCGGCCGCACCGAACCGGGGGTCTGTTATCGCCTCTGGGACGAACCGCAAACCACAAGCCTCCGCCCCTTCACCGAACCGGAAATACGCTCCGCCGATCTCACCGGCCTGCTCCTCGACCTCGCCGAATGGGGCGTCACCGATCCCGCAACGTTGGCATGGCTGGACCCCCCCGCGCCATCGGCGGTCACCGCCGCCCGCACGGAATTGCAGACCATCGGCGCCCTCGATGCCGAGGGCCGCATCACGCCGGAAGGCCGCCGCGTCCGCGCGCTGCCCTTGCCGCCGCGCCTCGCGCGCATGGTCCTCGCCGCGCAATCGCTGGAAGCCGCCGAACTCGCTGCCGTCCTCGTCGAGCGTGGTCTTGGTGGCACCGACACCGATCTCGATCATCGCCTCACGAATTTCCGCCGCGACCGATCGCGCCGCGCCGACGACATGCGCCGCCTCGCCAAAGGCTGGGCCAAGGCAGCCGGCGCACAAACCGCTCCGGACGGCGCCAGCGCTGCCAGTCTCCTTGCGCTCGCCTATCCCGATCGCATAGCCAAGGCGCGCGGCGCACCGGGCCAGTATCTTCTGGCCAATGGACGCGGCGCGCATATCGATCCCGCCGACGGCCTCGCCCGCGAGCCCTATCTTGTCGTCGCCGAGTTGCAAGGCACGGCAGCCGCCACGCGCATCCTCGCCGCAGCGCGCCTCTCCGAAGCCGAACTCGTCACCATCGCGGCCGATCGCATCGTCGACCGCGATGAACTGACCTTCGATGCCGCCGCCGGTGCCATCCGCGCCCGCCGCGTCCGCCGGCTCGACGCCATCACGCTCGCCAGCGAAAGCCGCCCCGTGACGCCCTCATCTGAAACGGCCGTGCTGCTCGCCCAAGGGGCGGCCTCCGCCGGCATCAATCGCCTGCCATGGACAAAAGCGCAGGAGCAGCTTCGCCATCGCATCGCCTTCCTGCGCACCGCCGAAGGCGAGCAATGGCCAGATTTGAGCGATGCAGCTCTGGCGCGATCCGCCGAAACTTGGCTCGCCCCCTTCCTTGAGCGCGCCACCCGGCTAACGGACATTGATGCCGCCGTTCTCGGCAACGCGCTCGACGCCCTGATCCCCTGGGACCTGAAGCGAAAATTGGATGCCGGCGCGCCCACCCACTTCGAAGCACCAACTGGCAACAGCCATCCCATCGACTACGACGGACCCGGCGCCCCGGCGCTCTCCATTCGCGTGCAAGAACTCTATGGATTAAAAGATCATCCAGCGATTGCCGGTGGTCGCCTGCCGCTCACCCTCAACCTGCTGTCGCCCGCGCATCGGCCCATCCAGATCACGCGGGACTTGCCGGGCTTCTGGGCCGGCTCGTGGAGTGCGGTGAAATCGGAAATGAAAGGCCGCTATCCGCGCCATCTCTGGCCGGACGATCCCGCCAACGCATTACCCACCGCACGGGCCAAGCCGCGCGGTACGTAAGCACTGGCCGTCACACTAGCGATAGCAGGGACGCCCCTCGACGCTGGCGCTCCAGCCGCTCGATTCCTTCGAATACGAGATCTTCTTACTTGCCGCGTTCGCAAAGCTGGCCCAGCGTCCACCATATTCCAAGTCGGTGAAGTCGATCCAAGACCGGATCGCGGCCTTCTGCGCCGCATCCTTCGTTGCACCCACGCCGCTACCCGAATGCCAATGATCACTCATGCAGAGCTTGCCCTTTTCGCGGCGCATGTCGTGCATGGCGGCAAGGCCAGAGATTTCCTGCGCCGAAGCGGCAACCGGCATTCCAATAGCAACGAACGTTACGGCGAGCATGCTGAGGCGCATTCTGTATCTCCAAGAGGCAATGTCGGGGCACGTTCGAATCGCTGCAAGATTAGCGGCGGGCGCGATCCGCTTCAATCAGATCAACCGCATCGTACGCATACTGATGTGGCCCGCACGCCCCACGATAATGTGGTCGTGCACCGTCACCCCCAGCGGCTTTCCGGCATCGATGACCAGCTTCGTCATATCGATATCGGCGCGCGACGGCGTTGGATCACCCGACGGATGATTGTGAACGAGAATGATCGCTGTCGCCGAGAGCTCCAGCGCCCGCTTGACGACTTCCCGGACATACACCGGCGTATGGTCGACCGTGCCCTCGCCCTGCACTTCATCGGCGATCAACCGGTTCTTCTTGTCGAGGAAGAGCACGCGGAACAATTCTTTCTGTTCATACCCCTGCGCCACCGTGAGGTATGCCAGCACATCGGGATGCGACGACAGCAACGGCCGTTGGCTGAGCCCCGTCCGCGTCAGCCGCGCCGCAGCTGCATGGACCAGCTTCAATTCCGTGACCACGGCATCACCTACTCCGGTCACTTCCTTGAGTCGTCCTTCAGGTGCGTTGACGACCTCCGCGAACGACCCGAAGCGTGCAATCAACCGCTTGGCGAGATCTTTGGTGTCCCGCCGCGGAATAGCCCGAAACAAAATGAGTTCAAGCAACTCATAATCCGGCAGCGCCTCTGCCCCGCCCTTGCGAAACCGGTCCCGCAGCCGGTCGCGATGCCCCATATGTAAGGGGGCCGTCGCCGATGCAGCCATCGAAGAAGCTTCAAATAGACCGGACTGGTTCGGCCGCTCGTCGCCATTCCCCCGGTCCGTCATAAGCGCCCCCCGCCCCCGCTGACCTTATGCGATGACGTACGGCGGTTGATGCAGTCCGGCGGGCGAGGTCGTGAAAATCTCGCACCCCGTATCCGTGACGCCAACCGTGTGCTCGAACTGCGCGGAGAGTTCGCGGTCGCGCGTCACGGCCGTCCATCCATCCGGCAGAACCTTAACCGAGGCCTTGCCGAGATTGATCATCGGCTCGATCGTGAAGAACATTCCGGGCTGCATCACGACGCCCTCGTTCTCCTCGCCGTAATGCAAAATGTTCGGCCGGTCGTGGAAGACACGGCCCAACCCGTGCCCGCAAAAATCGCGCACCACACTGCACCGCTCGGCTTCGGCAAACTGTTGGATTACCGCGCCGATCTTACCCGTCGAGACACCCGGCTTCACCGCTGCGATCCCGCGCATGAGGCATTCATACGTCACTTCGATGAGACGCTCCGCCCGCCGTGAGATCTCTCCAACCGCATACATCCGGCTGGTGTCGCCATGCCAGCCGTCGACGATCAGCGTCACGTCGATGTTGACGATGTCGCCTTCCCGTAAGGGCTTCGGTCCCGGAATGCCGTGGCAGACGACATGATTGATCGACGTGCAGATGGCCTTGGGAAATCCGCGATAGTTCAACGGAGCCGGAATCGCGCCGTGGTCGCGCGCAAATTCCATCACCAGGGCATCAAGGTGGTCGGTGGCAACGCCGGGTTTGACATGCGGCGTGATCATATCGAGCGCTGCGGCAGCCAACTGCCCGGCCTTCATCATGCCGGCAAAGCCATCCGGCCCGTGCAGCTTGATCGAGTTATCGCGCTGGAGCGCTCGAGACACTTCGACGTTCGACATGGGACCCGTTGCTCATCGTGACTGATGCCCAGAACACTATCGGAAAGGCAGCGATTAGCCAACGCACGACGGGCGCCGATCCGTCGCGGGCATTGACGAAAAACGAAATGGCGGCCACGGAGGCCGCCATTCCGGATGTTCACATCTGGGGTTGCCAGGACGTTTAGGCCTGAGCGTCGCCTTCGCCTTCAGCAGGGGCTTCCGCCGCCGTGAGTAGCGCGCGTGCCTGACCGATCCAGTCCTGCGTCTCGACGCGGCCGTCGATGTTGAGCGCACCCTCGACGTTGCCGATGTCTTCGTCCGAGAAATTGGCGATCTGCTCGAACTTGTAGAGATTGAGCTGCTTCAGGCGGGCGGCCAGCGTCGCGTCGATCCCGTTGATCTGCGTCAGATCATCGGCCTCGCCCTTCGGCTTCTTGAAGCCCTTCCAAGCAGCGTTGAGCTTACGGGCGCGCGCATCCGTACGTTCGAAGATGCGGGCAGCCTTACCGCGCAAACCGCGCAGGTAATAGAGTTTGGCGCGGCGCACGCGGCCACGGCGGAGAACTTCAATGTCCGCGATGTGCGGCGAGTAGATCGGGAACACGCGTTCCACGCCTTCGCCGTACGAAATCTTGCGCACCGTGAAGCTTTCGTTGATGCCGGCACCTGCCCGCGCGATCACGATGCCTTCATAGGCCTGCAGGCGCTCGGCTGGCGCACGCGCCGCGGCTGCCTTCTTCTTCTTGTCCTTGGGGTCGACGTCGGCCGATTCCACCACGCGGACCATCACTTTAACGGTATCGCCGGGCTGGAATTCCGGCACGTTACGCTTGGCGAGCACGGCATCCATCTGCTCGCGCTCAATCTGCTGAATAATGTTCATTTTCGTTCCTTTTTGATTGTTTTTCAATGCAGAGGAGCTTCGCCGCCGTCTAATCGGCGAGCGAGCGAGGCTCGTGCGGCCCTTAAGGGCACCCTTGATCGGGGAATTCGTTGCGGCGGGTGATACCGGAAAGGACGGTCCTTGTCGAGTGGGTGCGGCGGGCGGTTCCCTGTCCGGCTGGATTAAGGCGATGCTGGCCCGCCCGCCGCAGGGCCAACATCCGAAGGCGGCATACCAAGTCCCCTGAGCGTCATGAACCGGGGATCTTCCCGCAAAGCCGGAGAAAGCCCGCTCCCCGCAGTGTCCTTCGGATCGGGTTGGAAGAACCCCGTCGAGAGACCGGATGGTGCAACCGGTGCGGAGGTGACAGTCTTTTGCGGCTTAGCCCCCTTTGGCGGATCGCCAGGAAAAACAGGCGGCGGCTTGACCGCCGTCACCGTCGCCGGGGGCCGTGCCGTCTTACGCAGCGTTTTGCTCCCCGGCCGCACGGCCTTCGCCGGCCGGACCTTCGATCTCACTGCCGGGACCGGCCCCGTCATCGGTGCGCCCGCAACACCATCCACCTCGCGGTCCCGCAGTTCCACCGTTAGCGACGTAATTTTCACCCCCGCCCGCGTCCTCAAATCAAGCGTGGCCCGGATCGGCATCGTACGCTCCCTGGGTAACTCGATGATAAGATTATCCAAATCGCCAAACGCAACCGCCCAATCTCCTGCCGGCAAGTCTCCTGCCGTCACGTCACCAGCTGCCGCCGCGTCGCCAGTCAGCGCCGCCCCGGCCGAAAACCGCGCCTCCGCCGGCAATCCACTGATCTGCACGGATCCCAGTGGATCAAAAAGCGGTTCAGCAAGAAGGGCGTGCTGCTCGATCGAAGCCGTGGCCACCGGCCCGCGCGGCGCGCCCGGTACAGGCGCCTGAACGGTTTGCAGCGCAGGCAGCAACCGGTCCCGCGCCTCGGCGCGCACAAATGCGAAGGGCGTCTCCGCGCCCCTGACGGCGACGGGAGGCGAGGCCTGAGCCAAGGGCATCACCCCGCCGGCCGGCTTATCCTGTCCGCTTTCGAGAACAAACCAAGCGCTCAAAGCCAGAAGAGCCCCCAGCAGCAGCAGAAACTCGAAATCCGCCGTTAGTCCTCTGACGAACTGCCGCCAACCAATGTCGCCGGCGGCCTCAGTCGTGGGGAGGGGTTGCGGTTCTGGCCCATCCTTTTCGCGATGCAGGCGATCCACCGCCGCAGCGAATGGTGCAGGATCCGGCATGTTTGACCTCTGTACACGAGACCGCACCGCGGTCTGAGCAGGCTGAACAAATCCCTCATGCGGCCATAGCAATTGTTTTTCAAATGCCAATTGACCGGGAAATTCCGCAACGCCGAAGACGGTAAAAAACCCGGTAACAATTGCAAGGTATTGAGGCGAAATTAATTTCAACCCTGCACGGATTGACGATCAAACATAAGCAATATTATCCTGCAAAATCACATATATAGACAAATGCAATTTGCAAATAGAGTTTGTTTCGTAATTCCCAAATTGAGTTTTTCTACGTCCCGCGCAAGATCGGCGGTTGTGCTCAATAGCGTCCGTTGAAAGTCCGCCAGCCGTTATCCGCAGCGCAGTGTAAATCCCCACCCAATCATTGGTCCGATCGTGCCGTTAACCGCTTGTTAACCAGCCTGATCAAACCTTTCACAAAACCTAATGGGGGCAGCGGAATGATTCGGCAGCTGTACGATCTGGAAGACTGGCTCTTCTATCGCTCGCGGACCTGCGCACCGGCCGCACGCCGCATCGTCGAGCGCCTATCGCGCAGCGTCGGTCATGTCGCCGACCGGCTCGAAGGCCAAGTTTGGCGCGGTCAGCCGACCGGCCGCTAATCCCGATTCGGCTTGGCTACGAGATCCGGGCGCCGCTCGGCCGTAATCCGCCGCGCCTCCGCCTTTCGCCATGCCGCGATCGCCTGATGATCCCCCGACAGCAGCACGTCGGGGATAGACCGCCCCTCCCAATCCCGCGGCCGCGTATACTGCGGGTATTCGAGCAGCCCGCCCTCGAAGCTCTCGTGCGCCAGGCTCTCGGCTGCCCCCAGCACACCCGGTAGAAGGCGCACGCACGCATCGATCAGCACCATCGCGGCCAGTTCCCCACCCGACAGCACATAGTCGCCAATCGACACCTCGCGCAGCCCGCGCCCGGCGATCACCCGTTCATCGATTCCCTCAAATCGCCCCGCCAGCAGAACGACGCCCGGGCCGGCCGCGATCTCTTTGGCCATGGCCTGATCGAGCGGCCGCCCCCGCGGCGACAAGTAAATCATCGGACTGTCTGGATTTTCTGCGCCCGCCGCATCGAGCGCCGCGCCCAGCACGTCCGCCCGGAGCACCATTCCGGCACCGCCACCCGCGGGCGTATCATCCACCTGCCGGTGCCGCCCCAAGCCGAAGTCCCGGATTTGGTGCGGGGTCAGCGTCCAAAGACCGGCCTGCAACGCCTGCCCGACGAGCGAAACGCCAAGCGGTCCGGGAAACATCTCCGGAAACAGCGTCAGCACGCTGGCGCGCCACGCCGCCCGCCCATCGCTCGTCGGAAAGTGCGCCATCGCTTCCCTCAGACGCCTTCCACGACCGTGATGTCGATCGTGCCAGCCCCCTGACGCAGCGCCTTGGCCTCGGCGTATTCCGGGCTCTTGGCATAGCCGATCGCATGCGCGTAGCTCGGAAACTCGAGCACCACGTTCCGCTGCACGCCGTTGCCCTCGATGATCTCGCATTGGCCCCCGCGCACGATCGGCCGGCCCTCGAACTTATCGAGCGCGATCTTCGACTTGGCGACGTACTGACCCCACTTTTCGGGATCCGTCACCGTGGCGTGCGCAATCACGTAACCCTTCGGCATGCGTCTTTTGTCCTTCTATTGGGCCTAAAGCCGTTGGAACTGAAGATCGGCAAGGCATAAGCCGCGCGACGGTGTCCCGCAAGCAACCGCCGCAGCGGCCGTGCTGAACGCGGCGTCCGCTAGACGGCCTGCCGAATGTGATGATGGAACGTCAGGGCCGCCTGGACGGGATCGTCTGCTTGCGTGATCGGCCGCCCGACCACGATGTGATTAGCCCCCGCGCCGATGGCATTCTCCGGCGTCATGACGCGCTCTTGATCGTCCGTTGTCCCACCCGCCAAACGGATACCGGGCGTCACGATCAGAAACTGCGGCCCGGTCGCCGCCCGGATGGCTGCTGCTTCCTGGCCCGATGCAATCACACCGTCGAAGCCCGCCTCATAAGCAAGTCGCGCGCGATGCAACACGAGGTCGCTCGGCGCGAGAGCACTACCCTGCTGCTTCAAATCTTCCGCCGTCAGGTTGGTCATCACGGTAACCGCGAGCAGCTTCAAGTCACTGACGCCCCGGCCGGTCACAGCCGCCCGCAAGGTCTTGAGATCGTGTCCATGCACGGTCAGAAAATCAACTCCCAGTTCCCGCGCATTCGAAACCGCCCGCTCCACCGTGTTGCCGATGTCGAGCAGCTTCATGTCGAGGAACACGCGCTTGCCCTGCGCCTTGAGGCTCTCGGCCAGATCGAGGCCGCCCGCAAACAACAGTTCCAGTCCGACCTTATAGAACCCCACCGCGTCATCGAGCTTGGCAACGAGCCGTTGAGCTTCCTCAACAGTCGGCATGTCGAGGGCAACGATCAGACGGTCTTTGATGGGTGTGTGGGGCATCGGTTCGGCATCCGGCATCCGGAAAGCGGCATTCGGAAAAATTTAGAGCACTGTCAGTCCAGTTGCCGTCTGCCGGCTGCCGGACATCGCCTGCTATCCATGCAGCACGTGCGCGGCCCGGGCAAGCTTCTGAATGAGTGCCTTGAACTGCTCCTGGCTATCCTTGTTCTTCAGATGCCCATGTTCGTCATAGGCTTCCATCGCCCGCGGCACGGCAAACTGTTCCGGCAGCACGAGGGCGCTGAGCCCCAGTTCCAGGACCGTTCTCACCGTGTTGAGACCGCGCAAGCCGCCCATGCCGCCCGGCGACGAAGATCCGAGCGCAAATACCCGCGTCTTGAAAACGGCCAGCGGCTCCTCACCGTCGTTGCGGATGCGGCTCAGCCAATCGAGGGTGTTCTTCAACAGCGGCGTGATCGACGCATTGTATTCGGGGCAAGCGATAAAAACGCCCGTATGCACCCGCATCAGCGCCTCGAACTTGCGCGCGTTCTCGGGAATGCCGTCTGTGTTTTGCAAATCCGCATCGTAGAGCGGCAAGGGATAGTCACCCAGATCCGCAAACGTCGCCGCAATGCCGTTCGCCTCCGCAATGGTGGCTCCGAGACGGGCCAGCCGCATATTGTGCGATCCAGTCCGCGCCGATCCGGCAAAGAACAGCAAGCGAGGAACGTTCGGCGGTGTGGACATGGGGCTCATCCTATTCCGGTTCGGCTATGCACTCATAAACGATCGGCAAAACGCGCAAGTCGGCCTATTCGTTGCTCAGCTGTCGCCGCCAAACAGGTCCTTCATCCGCGCAAAGAAACCCGTGCTGGCCGGACTTGTTTCCTTCGCGCTGAGTTTTTCGAACTCTTCGAGCAATTCCCGCTGCCGGCGCGTCAAATTCTTCGGCGTTTCGACATCCACTTGGATGTAGAGATCGCCGGTTGTCGTCGACCGCAGCATCGGCATCCCCTTACTCTTCAAGCGGAACTGCTTGCCGGTTTCCGTCCCCTCCGGAACCTTCACGCGGCTCGTCGTGCCGTCGAGCGTGGGCACTTCGATTTGTCCGCCAAGCGCGGCCGTCGTCATCGAAATGGGCACGCGGCAGAACACATCCGCCCCGTCGCGCTGGAACAACTCGTGCGGCTTGATCGATAGGAAAATGTAAAGATCGCCGGCTTGTCCGCCCCGCAGCCCGGCCTCGCCTTCGCCGCTGAGCCGAATGCGTGTTCCGTCCTCGACGCCCGGTGGAATGTTCACCGACAGCGTGCGCTCTTTCACAACGCGGCCGGCGCCATTGCAGGCCGGGCACGGGTCGGCAATCGTCTCGCCACGGCCCTGGCATGTCGGGCAGGTCCGCTCGATCGTGAAGAACCCCTGGCTTGCGCGCACTTTGCCGGCCCCGCCGCACGTGCCGCACGTAACCGGCTTGGTCCCAGACTTGGCGCCCGACCCCGTACACGTCTCGCACGTAACATTGGTCGGCACGCGGATCTGCGCCGTCTTCCCCGCGTACGCATCGTCCAGCGTTATTTCCATATTGTAGCGCAGGTCCGACCCGCGCTCGCGCCCCGGCGGCCGTGCACCGCCGCCGCCACGCCGTCCACCCATGAACTCGCCGAACAGGTCGTCGAAGATGTCCGACATAGACGACGCAAAATCAGGCCCGAATCCGGGGCCTCCGCCACCGGCTCCGCCGCCGCGCCCGCCCATGCCGCCATCGAAAGCCGCATGCCCAAACCGGTCGTAGGCCGCGCGCTTCTGCGGGTCCTTCAGAACTTCATAGGCTTCATTGAGTTCTTTGAACTTTTGCTCGGCGTCCTTGTCGCCGGGATTTCGGTCGGGATGGTGGTCTTTCGCAAGCCTGCGGAATGCAGACTTCAGGTCCTGCTCGCTCGCGTTACGCGGCACCCCGAGAACATCGTAATAGTCGCGCTTGGCCATGTGGGCGTTTTATCCGAAGCGAGAAGAGGCTGGCACCGGGCCTGGAGTGGCCATGGCATCCGGCCGGGCAGGGCATCAAGATTGAGCATGCCGCCACGCGGTCGCAAAGTCCCATGAGCGGACCGGGCCGGAAATCGCCCCGCCGCGGTGAGCGGCGGGGCGAGGATTGAGGATTAGCCGGCCTTCTTCTTGTCGTCCTTGACCTCTTCGAAGTCGGCGTCGACGACATTCTCGTCGTCGGCCCCGCTGCTGGCCGCAGGGCCATCTCCACCCTCGGTGTCACCCGCGCCGGCCGAAGCCGAGTAGATGGCCTCGCCGATCTTCATCGAGACCTGCACGAGAGCGTTGGTCGCGGCCCGGATCTTCTCGGCGTCTTCCGAGCCAAGCGTTTCCTTCACGGCCGCGATCGCCGTTTCCACATCGCCCTTCACGGCAGCGACGGCAGGGTTCGACCCATTGTCGAGAAGCTGCTTCTCGGTGGCGTGCACGAGCGCTTCAGCCTGGTTCTTGGCTTCGACGAGTTCGCGCTTCTTTTTGTCTTCCGAAGCGTGCGCCTCGGCGTCCTTCACCATGCGCTCGACTTCCGAGTCGGACAGACCACCCGATGCCTGAATGCGCACCGACTGCTCCTTGCCCGTCGCCTTGTCTTTGGCCGAGACGTGCACGATGCCGTTGGCGTCGATATCGAACGTCACCTCGACCTGCGGCACGCCGCGTGGCGCTGGCGGCAGGCCGACGAGATCGAACTGGCCGAGCAGCTTGTTGTCGGCTGCCATCTCGCGCTCGCCCTGGCTAACGCGAATGGTGACCGCCGTCTGCCCGTCTTCCGCCGTCGAGAACACCTGGCTCTTCTTCGTCGGGATGGTCGTGTTGCGGTCAATGAGGCGCGTGAACACGCCGCCAAGTGTTTCGATGCCGAGTGACAGCGGCGTCACGTCGAGCAGCAAAACGTCCTTCACTTCGCCCTTCAAAACGCCGGCCTGGATCGCAGCGCCGACGGCAACGACTTCATCGGGGTTGACGCCCTTGTGCGGCTCCTTGCCGAAGATTTCCTTCACCGTCTGCTGCACTTTGGGCATGCGCGTCATACCGCCGACAAGCACGACTTCGTCGATCTCGGCAGCTTTCAGACCCGCATCCTTGATCGCCTGCAGGCACGGTCCCTTCGTCTTCGCGATCAGATCGTCGACGAGGCTTTCCAGCTTGGCGCGCGTCAGCTTCATGGTCAGATGCTTCGGACCCGAAGCATCCGCCGTGATGAACGGCAGGTTGATTTCCGTCTGCGCCGAAGACGACAGTTCGATCTTCGCCTTTTCAGCAGCTTCTTTGAGACGCTGCAGGGCGAGCTTATCCGAGCGCAGGTCGATGCCGTTCGACTTCTTGAATTCGTCGGCCAGATACGACACGAGCTTCATGTCGAAGTCTTCGCCGCCCAGGAACGTGTCGCCGTTCGTCGACTTCACTTCGAAGACGCCGTCGCCGATTTCTAGAACTGAGATGTCGAAGGTGCCGCCGCCGAGGTCGTAAACCGCGATGGTCCGGGCTTCCTTCTTCTTGTCGAGGCCATAGGCGAGCGCTGCTGCCGTTGGCTCGTTGATGATGCGCAGAACTTCCAGCCCCGCGATGCGCCCGGCATCCTTGGTCGCCTGACGCTGCGCGTCGTTGAAGTACGCCGGCACCGTGATCACGGCCTGCGTCACAGGTTCGCCGAGCTTGGCTTCCGCCGTTTCCTTCATCTTCTGCAGAATGAAAGCCGAGACCTGCTGCGGCGAGTACGTTTTGCCGTCGATCTCCACCCAGGCGTCGCCGTTCTGCCCCTGCACGATCTTGTACGGGACGAGTTTCTTGTCCTTCTCGACCATCGGGTCGTCGAAGCGGCGGCCGATCAGCCGCTTGATCGCGAACAGCGTTCCGGTGGGGTTCGTGACGCCCTGACGCTTGGCCGGCAAGCCCACAAGGCGCTCGCCGTCGTCCGTGAAGGCGACGATAGACGGGGTCGTATTGGCGCCCTCGGCGTTCTCCAGAACGCGCGGCTTGCCACCCTCCATGACGGCCACACACGAGTTTGTGGTGCCAAGGTCGATGCCAATCACTTTAGCCATGGTGAACTTCCTCTTTCGTTGTGGCGAACCGCCAGGACCCTTGTCATGGCATCCGGTACCGCCCCGTGCCCGTTGAAGAGGGCCGGAGCCGCTGCGGTCCCCAGGGAGTTAATGAGACGTGGTGGTCACGTATATAGGGCCCTTTTTGAGGGGTGCAACGGCACTGCATCACGCCACCGTGACTAATTTCTGCCGTGACTAGGATGCCGCAGACCAAGGAACCAACAGATGATGCCTCCGGCAAAAAGAAAAAGTCCCGCAAAGATTTCGTCCCCCGGGCCCGCCGACGCTCCCGCGCGTCTGCCCGAGGGTTTCCAATTGATTACCGGTGCCCTTTCCCCCGCCGACCAGAAGGCACTTCTGAGCAAAATTAACGATGTGATTTTATCCGCACCTCTGTTTCAGCCCCGGATGCCGCGCACCGGCCAGCCCTTCTCCGTCAAAATGACCAACTGCGGCCCCCTCGGCTGGGTCTCAGACAAGGAGCGCGGCTACCGATACCAGCCCAACCACCTAGAGACCGGCCACCCCTGGCCCCCCATCCCCGAGCCGCTCCTCGACCTTTGGCGGGCCCATGCCAACTGCACCGGCCTCCCCGAAGCCTGCCTGATCAACCACTACCCTGCCGGCGCCAAGATGGGCTCCCACCGCGACCAGGACGAGCACGAACCCCGCGCCCCGGTCCTCTCCGTCTCCCTCGGCGACGAGGCCGTCTTCCACGTCGGCGGACCCAAGCGCTCCGACCCGAAAGTCCGCGTCACGCTGCGCTCCGGCGACGTCTGCTTGCTCGCCGGCCCCTCCCGCTTCGCCTATCACGGCATCGACCGCATCCTGCCCGGCACCTCAGACCTCATCCCTGGCGGCGGCCGCATCAACCTCACGCTGCGGCGCGTGACGCCCTTCGGCTGAGCCACGGGCCCAATTGCACAAGCAGAACCGCTGCAATCATCAATCCCGCCCCGGCCCATGAAACCGGGCTCAAACGCTCGCCGAGCATCACCGCGCCGGCCGCCGCCGCGAATAAGCTCTCCGCCGACAGGATCACGGCGGCCTCTGGCGGCGTGGTGTGCCGGATGGCGATTGTGAAAATCGTATAGGTCAAAGCCGTCGAGACCAAGCCGACGAACAGGATCGGCACCGCTGCGTCCTTGAGCCCCGCGAGCGTGGGCCCTTCAAAAGCAAGCGCCACGCCCGTCGCGACCGCCGCCTCCACGGCGAATTGCAGCACCGTATAGGTCAACGGCCTTTGGTAGAAACTGGCCCGCCCCGTAATCACGCAGTGCGTCGCCCAGAACAACGCGCTGCCCATCACCAAAAGCTCGCCGGAGCCCAGCCCCCCGATGGTCCCGCCGCCAAGGAGCCATGCCCCCGCAAACGACAACCCAATCGCCGGCCAAGCAATGCGCGGCGGCACGACCCGCGACCAGATCCACGCGACCAGCGGCGTCAGCACGACATAAAGCGACGTCAAGAAGCCGGTGTTCGTCACCGAGGCTGTCTTCAGCCCCTCCTGTTGCAGGAAAGCGGCCGCAAGAAACGCCAAACCACACAGAACCGAAATTCGCCCCAGCCCCGGAGGCAAGGCCTGCGCGCCAGTATTGCGATGTTCGTTGCGATGTTCAAAATACGCAAGCGGCGCCAGGGCAAGCACTGCAAGCAACGACCGCCCCGCGATGAACGTCCACGGCCCGATATGGGCCATGGCGTCCTTTTGAAAATAAAAGGCCACGCCCCACAGCGCCGCCGCGAACAACAAAACGAAGTCAGCCTGAAGTCGTGTCAGGCTATTTGCGCCTTTGGTCATCGCTTGTGGGCTCGTCGTTCTCTTCTGGCCGGTTACGGCCATCGATGAACGGTTTAATAACAGCGCCCAGCACGCTCGCGACAAATAACCCAGAGCCTACGGCAACATGTCCGGCCAACGTCAGTATTGTTCCGGCCGCAACAAGCGATAGAAGAGCCAGCCAACCTAGCACCAACCCGACTGTGCGATCTCGAAATTCGCCGTCAACAATCTTGTCTAACCGAGCTTCCTGTCGCTCTTGGGCGAATTCAGCCATCCCAACAAGTCTATCTGAGATGCCCGGACAAACGCGCTCGTAAGCTTCTAAGTGTTTCGGATGGGGTAGCGGCCCGCGGAACACTTCCGCTTGCATAAGCGACACAACGCGCTCAACAACAGCTGTCTTGCTGCCGTTCCCATGCCCAATCACCGGCTCAAGGGCTGTTTCAACCTTTGCTCGGATTTCAGCAGAACTAGGCTGCTCTGTCGTTTGGCTGCGTTTCGCCGTACCCGATTCCGGGTTCTGCGAAGGCAACTTTGCCTTCGCTTGATGCCTCTTCGATCTCTTCATGCGCTTCGCGCAACGCCTCATCTAACGCCTTGCCGACACTTTCCCAGGCCTCACGCACAGAGTTGTGTCGAGCCAAAATATCAAGCATTTCGTCAGAGCGATAGGTGAACGGATAAATTGTGAAGCCGCGCAAGAACCCGTCAAGTAAGGCAGCGTCGAGTGCACGCTCACAGATACCACCATCACGGGACGTCCTGCGGCTGACGTACCTATTTTTCATGGCTGTCCTGAGGTCTTTTCGAAGCAGTCTCATCTGGTTAACTCATTTCGCGCGCAAATTCTACTATTGACAATTTATCATCGGAGTGATGCGCGAGGGTCCGATTCGGAGCTCTTAGTTAAGTTTGGATGTAGACTTTAGCAAGACAAGGTTCCGAAACTGTCAACGCAGCGCGACACAAAAGGTTCAATTTTCGGCCTTCGATGGAGGTGTTTCTGTCGTTGCCTCCGGTGGATTCGCTGGTGATGGGCTAGTCTCCTCCGCCTTGCCCGGTTTCGGCCCGCCCTTGGCGGTCACGACCACCGCCGGCCGAATGAGCCGCTCGTCGATCACATAGCCCGCCTGATAGACCTGCAGGATCGTCCCGTGCGGCACGTCGGGCTGCTCCACCTGCTGCATCGCCTGATGGTAGTGCGGATTGAGAATCTCACCTTCCGGCCAGATGCGCGTAACGCCGTGGCGCTCCAACACGCTCTTCAACTGCCCGTCGATCATGCTGACGCCTTCAACGAGGGTTGCCAGAGCCGGATCGGCTTCCGCCGCCCCTGCGGGAACAGCCTGCATCGCGCGCTCGAAATTGTCCGCCACGCCGATGATGTCGACGGCGAACTTCGAAATCGCAAACTTCGCTGTCTCGATCTTTTCCCGCTCCGTCCGCTTGCGCAGGTTGTCCATATCGGCAACGAGCCGCAGCGTCTCGGTCTTGGCCTTGGCAAGCTCCTCGCCCGCCTTGGCCAACTCGTCTTGCAACGCGCCGATGATGGCTCTGATCTGATCCGCGCCCTGCTCGGCAGCGGTGGCGCCGGCTTCCGGTGCAGGCTGTGCCGCGCCGGCGTCGGGCGTGGTGTCGGGATCGGACATGTTTTTGGGATCGGACATGGGGCTCGATCGCTCTCTATCAATTGCGATGTCGGTGGTTGGTCGGGGTATCGGCTGCCGGGCCAAAAAAATCAAGAGATGAGGCGGGATATGATTTTGGCTGTGTAATCGACCATGGGAATGATGCGCGCATAATTGAGGCGTGTGGGGCCGATGACCCCCAGCACACCGACGACCTTGCGCGAATGATTGTGGAACGGCGCCACGATCAGCGACGATCCCGACATCGAAAACAGTTTGTTCTCCGATCCGATGAAGATCCGGACACCCTCGCCGCCTTCGGCCAGCCCAAGGATCTGCGACAACTCCGTCTTCGATTCCAGATCATCGAATAACTGCCGGATCCGCTCCAGGTCCTCAATGGCCGTGAGATCTTTCAAAAGGTTCGATTGCCCGCGCACGATCAGGCTCTGCCGGTCATCCAGCGCGCCCGACCATTCCGCCAAGCCCGCCGTCACGACTTTCTGCGTCAGCCCGTCCAGTTCGGCCTTGGCATTCGCCAACTCAGATTCGATCCGCTGCCGCGCCTCGCTGATGGTGAGCCCGCGAATGTGCGCATTCAGATAGTTCGCCGCCTCGATCAGCGCGGTCGCCGACACGCCCGGCGGCAGATTGATGATACGGTTCTCCACGTCGCCATCCTCGCTGACGAGGATGGCGAGCGCCTTCGTCGGCTCCAGCGGCACGAATTCGACCTGCTTCAGCCGCGACACCTGCTTTTCCGCCAGCACAACCCCGGCGCAATGCGACAGGCCGGAGATCATGTCCCCCGCCTCGCCCAGCACCTTGTCGAGCGAGGTCGAGCGGCTCGCCGCAATCTGCGCCTCGATCTGTTTCCGCTCATCCTCCGTCAGCGCCCCGGTCTCCAACAGACCATCGACGAACATCCTGAGCCCTGTCTGCGTCGGCAGACGCCCGGCCGATGTGTGTGGCGCATAGATCAGCCCCAGCTCCTCCAGGTCCGCCATCACGTTGCGGATCGAAGCCGGCGATAGATGGAGCGGCAACACGCGCGACAGATTGCGCGACCCCACGGGGTCGCCGGTGGAGAGGTAGCTCTCCACGATTTGACGCAGAATGGCGCGGGAGCGGTCGTTGAGCTTGACGATTTCGGACATCGGCTTTCTGAGCGCGGGGGCAAAGGGTGGCAGCTCCCGCTTATGGCACGAATGTAGGAACGCCGGGGGTGTTCCGTCAAACGCCCCCCCCTCTCTCCTCGCCCGCGCTGAAAGGGTCTGGCCTTAAGCCGTCCACGGTTGCGCCCGCCATGCCCCCGGACTAGGGTCGCGCCGAAATCCACAAATCAAAGGCAAACACCCTCCATGCGCCCCTCCAAACGTCAGCCCGACGAGCTCCGCCGTGTCTCCATCGAACGCGCGGTCTCCATGCACGCGGAGGGCTCCTGCCTCATCAAGTTCGGCAACACCCACGTGCTGTGCATGGCGAGCCTCGAAGAGCGCGTCCCGCCGTGGCTGAAGGGTCAGGGCCGCGGTTGGGTCACGGCGGAGTATTCTATGCTCCCGCGCGCCACCTCCGAAC